>Ga0315555_1000471_pt1 | contig 28409 bp, 21 predicted proteins | sample SalMarSW160380MG_FD_202113 | JGI IMG/M metagenome (GOLD analysis project Ga0315555, IMG submission 202113) | Salt marsh sediment microbial communities from the Plum Island Ecosystem LTER, Massachusetts, United States - Salt Marsh Sediment SW1603-80 ... | reverse complement strand
GCACGGGTGCGCGACCTGGGAGACGCCCCCGAGAAACAACGCAACCTCGAACTCCTGATCGAGCTTTTTCTGAGCGGAGCGGAACCTGGGAAGACGTCGGAGATCAAGCATAAGGAATCTGCATAGATGAACGAATCGGAAAAAGCACCGCGCAACGGAAGGCGTCCAATCCTGATCGGGCTTGGCCTGATCGGGTCGGTAGGACTGCTGATCACTGTGTACTGGTTTTTCTTCATGCGCGGCTATGTCAAATCGGATGACGCCCGTTTCGAAGCTGACCTGGTCGACATCGCGCCCCAGGTAGGCGGAACCCTGCAACGGATTTTCGTCCACGAGGGTGATTCAGTGCAAAGCGATCAAACTCTGTTTCAGCTTGACGATGAAGCCCTTGCGGCGGCCGCCGCTCGCGCCGATGCCGCCGTGTCCTCGGCGCACGCCGCACTCGCGGTGGCGTCCGCAAACAATGAAAAGAGCGTTCACGGACCGCGCAACGAGGAGATCCGGATGGCCGAAGCCAGCGAGGCGAAAACCGCCGCCCAGGAAACCCTCGCCCGTTCCGACTGGGAGCGAATAGACGGACTGTACAAGACCGGGGCGGTATCCGAGTCCGAACGCGATCACGCCCGGACCCAATGGGAAACGGTAATGCACACTCACGAGGAGGCGCTGCAGCACCTTAAGCTTTTGAAAAGCGGTACCCGCCGGGAAGACCTGACGGTGTCCAACCAGAATGTGGAGCTCGCTCGTTCCCAGCTCGCGGCGGCCGAAGCAGCGGCTCGACAGGCGCATATCAGCCTCGAGGACGCTGACGTGAAAGCCCCGTTCAACGGCATCGTCGTCCGCATCTGGATCGAACCGGGGTCGGCGGCGTCACCGGGAAGGCCGGTGTTGACGCTGCTGAATCCAGCGACAATGCATGTCGCCGCCAACATCGAAGAGAAACAGCTGGCGAAGGTAGCCGTGGGCGATCACGCGGATATTTCGGTGGACGCCTATCCGCAGCTCGATTTGAACGGACGGGTGAGCACCATCCTGCGGGCGACGAATTCCCAATTCAGCCTGATGCCGTCGGAAGGGGTCAGCGGCACATTCGTCAAGGTCTCGCAGCGTGTGCCTCTGCGGATCGACATCGATCGGCTACCCGACCTGCCGCTGAGCCCCGGACTGTCCGTGGAGATCCGCATCAACGTTCACCATCGCGGAAAACCAGCCGCGTTCGCACAGCGCCATGACTGACAATTCATCGAACCACCGCTGGTTCGTTCTCGTCATCGTCATGTTGGGCACCTTCATGGCGATTCTGGACTCCAGCATCGTCAACGTCGCCCTGCCCCACATGATGAGCACCTTCGGGGTAAATCGAAACCAGATCGAGTGGGTGGCCACAGGCTTCATGCTCGCCTCGGCCGTGGCGATGCCCCTCGTTGGATGGTTTGTCAGCCGTGTCGGGCATAAGGCCCTGTACGTCGCTGCACTCGCGATGTTCACGCTAGGATCGGCGGCGTGCGCCCTCTCCTGGAGTTACAACAGCCTGATCGTCGCGCGGGTTCTCCAGGCGGTCGGCGGCGGTGCGATCCAGCCGGTGGGGATGGCGATTATCGCCGACCTGTTTGAACCGCGCGAACGTGGGCGCGCGCTCGGCCTCTGGGGCACCGGGATCATGATCGGCCCCGCCTTGGGTCCGACCCTCGGCGGCTACCTGACGGATTGGTTCAGCTGGCGGACGATCTTCTCGGTGAACCTGCCGATAGGGGTGATCACCCTGCTGCTTGCGATTGCCGTGATGCGAAGCGACAGCGAATCAGCAAGAGAACGCCGACCCTTCGACTGGTGGGGCTTTCTCTTCCTCTCAATGGCGTTGATCGGCGGTTTGCTCGCGCTTTCCAAGGGCCAGGAAAAGGGGTGGGATTCAGGCTTGATCCGCACCTACATGATTCTCTCCTTCATCGGCACCGTGATGTTCATCAGCGTCGAAAAGAGCATTGCAAAACCCCTGCTCGATCTATCGCTGTTCCGCTACCGCAATTATTCGCTCTCGATGATTCTCGCCCTGTTCCGCGCCGTGGGGCTTTTCGGCGGAGTTTTCCTGCTGCCCATTTTCCTTGAAAGCGTCGTCGGCTACACGACGATTCAGACCGGCCTGTGGATGATGCCCGGGGCGGTGGCGGTGGGGGCAATGATGCCGGTCGCAGGACGTCTTTCGGACAAGTACAACCCGGGGTGGCTGGTCGCCATCGGGGCGATGCTGACCGCGGTATCACTAATCCTCTACGGCCACCTTGAACCCCGTTCGAGCGGACTCATGATCATCGGCCCTCAGTTGATACGCGGTGTCGGGCTGGCATTGATGATGGCCCCTCTGATGACCACCGCGATCAACGCGGTGCCCCGCGACAAGGTGGCGACCGCATCGAGTTTCCTCAATGTCGCGCAACGTGTCGGCGGCTCCTTCGGCATCGCCATGCTGAACACTTTCGTCACCGACTCCGTCCTGCGGCATTCCGTACACATCGGAACTGCACTGGCGCCCCAAAGCCAGCGATTTCAGCATTTTTCCGGCCATACGACGGCTGCCCTCGCGATGCAAACCCACCAATCACTCGCCTCTCTCTCCTCGCTCGGATCGATGATCGCCGACCGGATCATTTCGATCAACGCGACGGTGCTCGGCTTCGAGAATGGATTTGTCATTGGCGGATTCATCGTAATCGCTGGGATACCGCTGGCGCTAATGCTGAAAAAGGATTATTGAAACGGGTGGGTAATATCCTCCGGCTAGCGCTGACGCTTGAAAAGTTGGCTCGTCAAAAAACGAAAACCCGACTAACTTCCATCGTAACCCGTTGCTTTTAAAGCACAACGAAACGAAGCGGTCATTTTCTGAATCAGCCCCCGACCTAGCTGAAACCTCGTGCTAATTATCCAGGTCTAATTGCAGAGTTCTATGGGCCGGGTGTTTATCCAGGGGGCCCAATATGCTTGCCCAGATGCTGCTTCAATTCTTCCGTAATCAGCGCAAGAGCCTGTTTTACAGCATCATCAACATTGCTGGATTGGCCATTGGCCTTGCGGCTTTTCTGCTCATCGCGTTATACGTCCATCACGAAACCAGCTATGATTCCCGGTTTACCAACGCGAATCGAATTTTCCAATTGACCCTAAGGGCTAAAATTGGAGATCAGCCCGAAATAAGGCTGCACACAGCCTCAAGCCCGATGGGGCCCGGAATTGCCAGTGAAATCAGCGGGATTGATCGATTTCTTCGTCTTCTCACGAGGAACGTTGAATTGGTGTTGCGTGCCGGGAATAACACCTTCACCGAATCCAATTTTACTTTTGCAGATTCCACCTTCTTCCAATTCTTTGATTATCCTATCCTTGCAGGTGATCCTCGCACAATGTTGACCCTGCCTGGTTCTATCGTCCTTTCCGATGACGCCGCGATAAAATACTTCGGCAGTATCAATGCTGTCGGTAGGGAAATCACCTTCCCGACCAGCGGCCGGAAGGCCACCGTAACCGGTGTATTCAAACAGAGCGACTATCCCACTCATTTACCAAGAATCAACGTCTTGCGCTCATGGACTTCGCTTGGAAGAAGCGACGATATAGACTGGGGCGGCAACAATTTATTCCCGACCTATTTCATGGTCGACAGGAAAACGGACGTACGAAACCTTGTGAGTCTGATCAACTCCACCTGCCTCAATCATTTGCAGGGTTTCATCGCAGCAACCGGTACAAAAGACCTGAGCGCGGGCCTGCGACCATTAAGAAGCATACACCTCGATCCAAGCTTCGAATCCTCAATCTGGGGTGAAACGAACAACTCGCGGCTGATGGTTTCACTGCTCGGTATGGTTGGAATCTTCATTCTTGTCATTGCCGTGCTGAATTACATCAACCTCGCCACTTCGAGAGCGACCGTGCGGGCAAGGTCGGTGGGGATAAGCAAGACACTCGGTGCGACACGCGGTCATTTAATGGCAAAATTCATGATCGAATCGGTTGTCGTCACGTTGGCATCGGCGATCGTCGCACTTCTTATTGTCAAATTATTGCTCAGGCCTGTTGACACTATTTTCAACATGAATCTCGAAGTTTACTTCCTTAAGACACCCGTCCAGATAGGATCGATCCTTCTATTGTCATTCGCCACAGGTATCGCCGCCGGCATCTACCCCGCATTTGTTCTCGCTCGCCTCCAACCTCTTTCAATGCTGCGTCGGGACGAGGCTGGAGGGATCAGGGGTACCAAATTGCGCTCGCTGCTGGTCGTGCTCCAGTTCAGTATATCCATGCTGTTGATTGTCGGGACGGTCGTGGTGATGAAACAGATGCATTTCCTGTTCACCGCCGATCTTGGATTCAACAAGGACCAGATGGTCGCCGTTAGGTTGTCTAACTGGGACTTGATGACAAGACATGAATTGTTTCAGGACGAGATGATGAAAGTTAGCGGGGTTCTTGCGACCACAGCAGCCGATTATCCTCCCTATAGAATCGGAACGGATCTACTTCACCATGTTCCGGGTACGCCGGACGATCAAACTGAACTGCTGAATGTATATCCTGTCGATTTTAATTTCATCCCGGTTTTCGAAATGAAAATCGTGGAAGGCCGCAATTTTCAACCGGGCATGTCCACGGATTCCACCGACGCCATTATCCTCAACGAAGCAGCTGTTAAGCGCCTCGGCCTGGAGCATCCCATTGGGAAGATCATTGAGCGGCCCTCCATCAGCAACACATTTAAATATCAACGGAAGGTGATTGTCGGCGTGGTGAGGGATTTCCACTTCCAGTCGATGTACAATGAGATCAGACCGCTTGCGATGGAACCGGTACAGGGGCAGCCTGTATATGTGTTTTTCAGATTGCAACCGGAACGAATCCCTGAAATCATGACGGCAATGAAGGACATCTGGAAAGACTTTTCCTCCGACCTGCCCCTCAACCTCAAATTCGTCGACGAAGAATTCAACAGCATGTATGGCACGGAATTGCAGTTGACCAAGATGCTCGATTTCTTCTCAATCGTGGCCATTTTCATCGCCAGCCTTGGGTTGCTGGCGCTGGCAACATTCACTGTCGAACAGCGTCGCAGGGAGATTGCGATTCGAAAAGTCCTCGGGGCCTCTTCGGACAAACTGGCGGCTATGATCGTCAGGGAATATCTCGTCCTCACCGGAATCGCGTTCCTTCTCGAAGTACCGTTTGCACTTTTCGCACTTCGAAGCTGGTTGAACCAGTTTGCGTATAAGGTTGAACTGAATTCGGTGCCATTCGTTCTGACCCTTCTCGCGGCTATCGTTCTCACGTTTCTCACAACGGGGACCCAGGCGCTTCAGGCAGCCAACAACAATCCAGTGAATGAACTGCGAAACGAGTGATTGAATTCGCTTCTAGCCCGATCTTTGGAAATAAGAAAAAGGGCTTCGCCGAAAGCGAAGCCCTTTGAATCTCCAAACCGTCTTGGTTTACCGGACAAGCACAATCCGGCGAGTTTGAACGGTACCGTTCTCAAGCTGTGCCCGGACGAAATAGACACCGCTGGAGAGATTGGCCGCGTTGAACGTATAGCGGTGATCGCCGGCGCTGACCGTACCGTTCTGAAGCACGGCAACCTGGCGGCCGAGAACGTCGAAGACACGCAGCTCAAGCCTGCCGGTTTTGCTCAGGTGAACCGGGACGATCGTTGACGGGTTGAACGGATTCGGGTAGGCGAGCCCGAGTTTGAATGTACCCGGGATGCTGACGATGCGCTCGGCGACGCCGTTCAGCACCGGCATCGTGAAGGTCCAGACGCGAGAATAGTCGCTCATCGCACCTTCGGTGGTCTTGGCTTTGATGCGAACCATGTAGGTTTCGCCGTCAACCAGACCGTTCAACCAGACCTTCGCGGAATCCACGCCACCAAGAGGTATGAACACTTCATCTGTGGCGTTCGCCACTTCGACAAAGAAGCTGTCCACATCCGTGTGGCCGAACCAGTTCATCGTCAACTCAGCACGGTTGGTGTCGCGGTTCGCCACAACGTAAGGTATGTAGGCGGTGCCGAGCATCGTGGATCTGAACGCACGATACTGAGTCGGGTAGCCACCGAAGTAGCCGGGATATTGATTGAAATTGATTTCCCAAACGATGTTTCCGCTCGGTGTTACTTCGGTGACGGCGTAATCGGTACCGTATCCCCAACAGATGATTGTATTGCCATTGTCCAGGCGGCGGTTGCTCCCGGTGGCAAAGGAATAACCCTGGGTCATGTTTGGCCGGTGATAGTGCCAGACCATCTCCGCCGTCATGTTGTCTTCATCCACGACGAAATACTTCGCGAGGCTGGAATCCGACGCGCCGGTGCCGTTGTCATAGACGGAGATTTCGCCGTTGGGCCACCTGCGGACGTCATGCTGGGCGTCGAAGGCGCTGTCCGGCGTCGTCCCAAGGAAAGTGAACTGGTTGCCGGGGCCGCCGCCGAGTTTCCACATCACATCGCCGTCATCCGGCTGTCCGGGGTCCACGCGAATTTTGGCCACGGTGCTGGTGAAACGGTTGGATATCAGGATGTTTCCATCAGTATCCACCTCGATGGCGTTGGTGTGGAGATGTTCGCCGGACGTAGCCGGATTGCCTTGCATATTTGTTATCCACCTCGTCGTGTCGTAGCTGTCGGTGAAGGGGATCTCATCCAGGTGATCGAGGCTCTTCCAGGTCCACACCGCGTCGTGGGTCACGGGATCGAGTTTCATGATTGCATCGGCGCCCACATCAAATTCAGTAGACGCGCCTTCAAAGTACTGCGACATATCCATCACGGAATCGTAGTGCGCTTCGATCCAGTAGTACCCGTCATCGTCGATGAGAAACTCGTGCGTGTCGATGCGGTAGTAGTGATCATCGATTTGAGGAGCGGAGATGGTATCCACCGGCACGAAATTCGTATCCACGAGGACATACTGGGTTGAAATGATTGCGCCGTTGATGTCGTATCCGATCAGGTGGGCGTTATCAAAGGGTTGGAAATTGTGGGTGTAATTGCCGTCGGTCGCACGGTCGAAATACCGGATGTTCCCCTCGTTGTCCACGATCTCGGTATAACCCACCACCGGCAGCGCCGGTCCAAATCCCAGCAGCTGCACGTCAAAATAAACATAGCCGGGAGCAACACTGTCTGCATCAACCGTAAAATCGATCGGCGTGATGAAATCACTCGGTAGCGCCACCTCGTTCAATGGTGAGTCGATTTCTGTCAGAGAGTACTGAGCCATCGCAACACTCGCCAGCAGAAAGCTGGAGATAAGAACGATCCCAAAACGTTTCATGCTTCCTCCCCATATCTTGAGAGCTTTTGTCTTCCCGAGGACTACCGGATCAGTTGCACCTTGCGCACCGCGTTGAAGGCGTCACCGCTCACTCGCAGCAAGTAAACTCCGCTGGAGAGACGGTCCGGCTGAATGTTGAATCGGTGCCAGCCCGCACCCATCCGGCCAACATCGCGGCTCCAAACGGTCTGGCCGAGGACGTTTACCAGTCCCAGGCGTATCGTCGAGGTCTGCTCCAGCGTAAACGCAATGTTCAACGAAGGATTGAAGGGATTGGGCCACGCCTGAACGAGCATGGGCGAGCGGGGCGTAGCTGTCACGATCTCTGGTACGGACAACGTAGACGTTTCGGCAGGGTGCGCAGGATCGGTGAGGTCGAACACGCGCAGGACCCCGGCCGCCTCCACGATCAGATAGCCATTCTCCATCACCTCCGCAGTCACGGTTGTATCCAACAGGGCATCGACTCCGACGGCCGGGGACGATGGCGTCGAAACATCCATCACGCGAATTCCCCAGGCGTCCGTATCAACGTCCCCGTAGTAATCAAATGCGGCGTATACATGGGTGCCGTTTGGAACCAGCCCGGTGTAGTCAAGCTCGTTGAGGTAGGACTCGCTGCCCGTAGGTGTTCCATGATAGCCGACAGCCTGGGGATTGGACGGATCGGTGAGGTCGTACACGATGAATCCCTCTTCCGAGACATAACTGAACTCGGATTCCCAATATCCGTCCGAATTGGCGTAGACTGTCGATCCATCAACCGCGAGATGACGCGGCGGGTACGTTGCTTCCGTCGCGATGGTCGGAAGCGTGTCGGCAGCCACCGCATCGAGCACTTCCAGACCCGCCGAGCTTGCGACCAGCAGCCTGTCCTCCGAAAGCGGCGCGATGGCCTCGACCGTCTTTGACCCCGTACGACACCCTGTGAATTGCAGGGCTTGGGCGTCCGATACGTCAATCCGGGTAACTGTCGTGCCCTCTGCGATAAACATGTTGCTGCCTGCGGCGACGATGTGAAAGGCGGCGGAATCCGAATTTTGTACGCGTACGGCGGGATGAGCAGGATCCGCAAGGCCCAGGATCACGAACCCCTCGTTTCCCAACGCTGCATATAGGCTGTCGCCGTCGAGCGCAAGCTCCGAACCAAGCGATCCGAGGCTCACCCTGGAGGTGAACCACAGCTTACCTGAATCGGAGAGTCGAGCAGTGGTCAGGAACCCATCTTCCGACAGCGCGTAGAGATACCCATTCTGCGCCACCATCGAAACATCCTGTCCACTGGTTTGGGAGAAGGTTCGCGTTGGACAAAGGAGCGAAACCGCCGCGATGAAAATCGCCAACGGCACCACCACAACACGGTTTCCTGCGGGAAAGTACCACCTCTTGAGCGGGGAAGTGGATGAATGCAAGATTCTCGATGCCTCGCGTTAGAAGTCCTATAGAGTCCCGGGCAAATCCCATTTCAAATTGCCATAGATGGCAATGTATCGTTCTATCTGCCCGCTGGCAACCAATGCTCCATACTGTTAGGCTATTATTGTACATTGAAAATTCCACTGTCCTTCACACGAGATCGCAATGAGACAGTTTGCAGTGACATTTATTCTCCTGATCGGCTTCCTCAAGGCGTTCCAATCCCAAGCTGCCTCTCTTTATCCCATTTATCCTCAGCAGGATTTCATATGCGTGGATCCTGATGATCCAGTGCTCATCGAGGCTCATCCTCCGGCGCCCCACGCGCCAATGATCGAAGTGACGTCGGCCGCCGGGACCTTGTGGCCCGGTGCAGTTGTTTCTCCCAACGGTGGCCGTACGTGGTCGTTCAAGCCCCAGGTCCCCTACCCTTCGGGCGAACGGATGCGCGTGCAGGTCCGCGGCAATGGTACGGCTTTCACGTATTCCTTCGTTGTTACCCCTGGACTTACGATCGCTCAACAGGAGATCATCGACCGGGCGGACGCACGAGGATCGGATCGGACCTTGCTCTCGGATCGAATCAGAAGCCGGCGAAGCATGGCCGGTCAATCCACAGTCAGCAGCGTGGCCGATCTCCCCTCCGACTTCCCGACGTTCCACTTGACACGCACAGGAGAGGTGGAACCGGGATATCTCTACATGGTCGCGTTCTACGGAGCCAACGCGTCCGCGAGAATCCATTACGCTATCGTTATGGACGACACCGGAAAGGTGGTCTTTTTTCGGACGTTGCCGGGCGTTTGGGATGAGACTTTCGAACCATTCGATGACAGCAGGCGGATCCTGCAGATGGACCTCAATCACGGACAATTTCTCCTGCTCGATACGACGTTGACTGTAAAAGCGACGTACAAGGCCCAGGGTGCAAATACGGATTTTCACGACGCCCGGCTTCTCCCAAATGGAAATTTGATCCTTATCGCGTATAGGGACCGAGTCATGGACCTCACTAACATCGGCGGTCCAGCGACCGCGAGGGTCCGAGAGTCCATAATCCAGGAATTGACGCCCGGGGGCGACCTGGTGCGTTACTGGCGAAGCCTCGATCACCAGGATGAGATACCGATCAGCGACGTGCGCGACAGCGTCATCCTGACTTGGGCTGTCGTTGACTACATGCACACCAATTCCATTCAGGTCGATACGGACGGAAACCTGATCCTGTCTCATCGAAATCTAAGTGAAGTCAACAAAATCCACTGGGGCGGCCCGGAACACGGCAAGGTGATGTGGCGGCTTTGGGGAAAGCACCCCACGCTGGTGCTTACGAATCGCGATGAGGACCGGCGGATCTCCGCCCAGCATGACGCTCGCAGGCTGCCAGACGGCAAGGTGATGATGTTCGACAACGGTTCATTCAGCTTTCCGTATTACGCCAGGGTGGTCGCCTACACCATCAATGAAGCGGACAGCACGGCGACCATGGCCTGGCAGAAGGATGAGAACAAGCAGTACCCCAGTTCTTCCCGGGGAAGCAGCCAATTGCTGCCGGGCGGAGGCATTCTGGCCAGCTGGGGAATCCATCCTTATGGAAATCCTACTGCAATTGAATGGAACGCATCGGGAGGCGTGGTCGCGGAGCTCTACTTCGACAAGGTAGGCGACAACGAGGTTACGACCTATCGAGTCCGCAAGTCAACAATGCTGCCGAAACCCGTGGCGACCCAGTTGATGGGCGAGACGTTTGGGAACGGGTATCGCCTCTACTTCTGCAAATTCAACGATCCCGACGTCGCCGGCTATCGAATCATTCTCACCGACCCAAACCAAGCGGTGCAGACACGCGTCGTGGATAACGCAACGAGTCTCTTGTTGAGTGACCTATGGCCCTCGGGGACCTGGACCGCGAAGGCGGTCGCGTTGAATTCTTCGGGAAATGCTGTCGGAGACACGTCCGCCACGCTCACCTTTGAATACGTCACGAGTTCCGCGGCAGAACCGTCCGCTACCGCACCGGGCACACCCCTGCTGCTCGATGTCTGGCCCAATCCTTTCAACGGGATCGCACGATTCACCGTTTATCTTGCCTCGCCGGACCAAATCGGCTGGCGGCTATATAACAACCTCGGGAGAAGGGTATTGTCGCGGCCATCCCGGAATTTGTCCCCCGGGCCGCATCCATTTCGTGTAAACCTCTCCGGTTTTCCCAGCGGCGTCTATTTCCTGAAGATTTCGAGCGTGCGGCAGGGTACCGCCACGCGCAAAATCGTACTGATCCGCTGATTTTCGTTTTTAGCTGCCATGGCAAACAACCCCCGGAGCCCCGTCATGCGGCTGACTCCGGGCTCTTTCCGTATCTGTGACCCCGATCACGAGTCAGCAAGAGGAGTTCCAAGACGTTATTGCTGCACACGATGAAGTGCGCGGACGGACCGGAGGTCATTCCCTCTGATCGGCCTCAGCTACCCGCATGACGTTCAAGTATTACTTCAAGTCCTAGTCGAAAACGGAGGCGAGTGCGGGAGGACCCCCTGGGTGACCGGCTCCGGAGCACACACAAATCCAAATCTTCGGGTCCATTCGAATCAATACTGTCTTGACCCGGCATCATCGTAAAACAACAACTAAGTCGAGCATTTTGAGGCATCTAGCCTTGCATGGAGCTGTTTTTATTTGCTCTTGATGGATTCTAACTCTTCTGATTTTTCGAGTTTTACATATTCATTTATTTCTTGCTCCTTCGTCTTGCATCTTTGCACGGTTGATAGCGGACATCATGTATATTAACCTTCGCAGAAATAACAATGGCGTCTATTTGGCGACAACGTACTTGAGCGTCGACAAGGGCGGGTTAAGGGGCAGGCATTGGAAACGGATGCGCTTCAAGACATCATCAAATCACTGAACCGCGACCTTGAAGAAAAGCGGGTTGAATTATCCCGCCTCCGGCTGCTGGCAGATGCAATGGGCGAAGGTATTCAAGATCCAGACTACTTTAATCGCGTTTGTATGGCTATTAACCAGATTTTAAACGCTTCGATTACTGCAATTTTCTGGGTCCGTAAGCGCGTTCCGGCAGGATGGTGGCTGGGCGCCTGGTCATCCAAATCCCCACGGCATTATCCGCTGCAGAGCATTATCCCAAACGAACAGGATGAGTCTCTCGGCGCTTCCTGGAAGGAGCAGAGACCGCTTTGGGTGAATGATCCGGCCGGCGAGACGATTGTCAAGATGTGGGGATTTGCCGCCGGTGAGACGCCCCCGATCGCATTAATCCCCTTGAAAGCCAACGGGTTGCGCAGCGGAATGCTCATCATCATCGATCCCGTTCTGAACGTCAATGAAAATCACCGCCAGCAACACCTGGAGATGATCCAGGTTCCGGTGAACGCAGGTATCTTTAACCGCCTGCTTTACAAAAACCGCCAGGATTCCGAGGAGGAGCTCCGGGATCTATTCGACAACGCATCGGACATGGTGGTTGTCGCGTATCACGACGGGATCATCCGCGACTGCAACCGGGCGTTCATCGAGACGCTGGGGCTCGAGGGCGATCCACGCGGGCAGCGACTCGCCGAGATGATTGTCGAGGAGCGGGGAAACATCCTCGACGAAGTCTGGGTGCGCCTCCTCTCCGGCGAGGTTGTGCGAAACGTGGACGTGCGGCTGCGGGGCGCGGACGGGAAGATGATCGACGCCGAACTTTCCGGCAGCGCTCGAACCCTGCTCTCCGGGCGACCCGGGATCATCCGGCTCTACATGCGCGACTTGAGCGAACGGAGAGAAGCGGAGCGGAGGCAGCGGGAGTTGGAACTCGAGGTCGAACTCGCAAACCACCGGAAACTCGCCCAAGTGGGATTGTACGTCTCAGGCATCGCGCACAACCTGCAAAACCCGGTTCAGGTGCTGCTCGGGTATATCAGCCTCCTTCGGGACAAGGGGTCACAAATCGAAGAGCTCGGCGAGTTGGAAAAATCGACCCAGCGGATTATGGGCATCATCCAGAACCTGCTGCAAAAGATGAGGCAGGAGCAGAGCACCGCGATCTCCTCGATCGACCTGAACGAACTGCTGAACAACGAGCTGACCTTTCTGGACGCGAACTTATTCTACAAGCACCAGGTGGAGAAACAGTACTCGTTTGACGACTCACTTCCCCCAGTGCGAGGAGTCTACAGCGATTTTTCGCAGTCTATCATGAATATCGTTTACAACGCGCTGGAGGCGATGACAGAGGCCAAAGAAAGGATTCTGGGCATCCGCACCTCGTTCGATCCGGAAACGGAGTGCGCGATCATCGAGATTTCCGACACGGGCTTCGGGATTCCAGAGCAAGTCCAACAGCGGATTTTTGAGCCCTTCTTCAGCACGAAGAGGAATGGATCGGGCGGATCCCCCCACGATCTCCATGGCGGCACAGGTCTCGGTCTATCGAGTAGCCTGGCCTTGTTGAAACCCTACGGAGGCTCGATCGAATTTGACTCCAATCCGGAGAACGGTACAACGTTCCGCCTGCACATCCCTGTGCAAGGAGGCCCGCAATGAGCGAGTCCATCCAAATCCTGCTCGTCGGGAAAGATCCCAACATGTTCTCTCCAATCGAGGCGGCATTGACCACCTCCGAGGCTTATCAATTCTCTGTCGCCAGCGATCTCGAGAAAGCCCTGCTGAGTATTGCACAGCGCATTCCCAACCTGATCATCACTGCGTGGGACCTTGACGGCCGCACCGCTCTCGACCTGATCGACGTTTTGAAAACTCAGAAGGAATGGGAACCCGTCCAGGTGCTCGTCTACGGCGAGGGAGTGAAACACTCCGACATCCAGTCTGCAAAATCCCGGGGTGCGCTGGACGTGCTCAACTTCCCCGTAAACCGCCGCGTTCTGCAGCAGCACCTGGACAACGTCGCCGATCGCGTGCGCGAAATGGCAGAGGGGCCGAAGGTGGAAACAGCTCCGGAAATTCGTCATCGCCTGCTGCAAGTAGAGAGGATCGCCCCGCTCCCCGCACTGGTCAAGGAAATCCTCGACGTGCATGAAAATCCGGAGGCCACCGCAAAATCGATGGCTGAAGTGATCAAGAAAGACCAGTCGCTGACAAGCCGTGTGCTGCGGATCGTAAACAGCGCGTACTACGGCTTCCACCGGAAGATCGGCAACACTCGCGACGCTGTTGTGCTGCTCGGCTTCGAGGAAATCAAGAACATCACCCTGGCGGCATGCCTGATGGACACTTTCCCGCTGGAAGGAGTGGGCAGGTTCCAACCGAAGGAATTCTGGCTTCACTCAATCGCCAGCGCTTATGTCGCCCGTGCGCTCGCCTCGCGCGTTAAAAGCCTCACACCGGAGAACGCTTTTGTCATGGGGCTGCTGCACGACATCGGCAAGGCAGTTCTCTTCCAACATTTCCCGGACACCTACTCGAAGGTCCTTGAAGCGGCGGATGAGAAGGGGACGCCACTCAACGAAATCGAACAACAGATGATGAAAATCGATCACGCCGAGGTGGGCGGCATCGTCGCCGAGAGTTGGGATCTCCCGACTCCGCTGGTGCGCGCGATCAGACTGCACCATTCACCGGATGATGCCGAGGTGGGGTATGAATCCTACGTCGCGAATGTCGCCAATTATTTCGCGCACAAGCAAAACGTCGGCAGCAGCGGGACACCCAAGTTTCTCCCACCCTCCTCCTTCGCAGGTCCGGCGCTGGGGCACGAAGGTCCAATCGACGACCTCTTCGAAGAGTTGGATGTGGACCTCCCCGGCCTGCGTCACCTGCTCCCGCACCTATAAGGGATTAAAAAGGGGACACTTTACTTTTAATTTCAAGCATTTCATTTGTGTCACAAAACGAGACACTTACAAATTAAAAGTAAAGTGTCCCCTTTTTAATTTTCACGCAGTGGCGTAATCTCTTCTGCTTTCGCGGACGCCCATGCGTCGTAATCCCCCGCGTCGATGTGCTCGCGCATCGCCGCCATCAGCCGGTAGAAGAACGAAAGGTTGTGCACGCTGCCGAGCTTCAGTGCGAGCAGCTCCTGGGAGACATAGAGATGGCGGATGTAGCCCCGGCTGTACTGGGTGCATGCCGGGCAGGGACATCCCTCCTCTACAGGACGGTCATCGTTGGCCCAGCGGGCGTTGCGCATGTTCAGCCTGCCGTTCATCGTGAACAGGGTGCCGTTGCGGCCGTTGCGCGTGGGCACCACACAGTCGAAGAGGTCGATGCCCCGCCCCACCTGGTCAAGCAGATCCTCCGGCCTGCCGACACCCATGGAATAGCGAAAACGGTCGTCTGGCAGGCAGGACGTGACGATGTCCACGGCCTCCCTTGTCTGTGTACTATCCTCTCCCACCGTCAGGCCGCCGATGGCATAGGCTGCAGCATCAAGAGCCGCGAACCGCTCCGCCTCCCGGCGGCGCAGAAGTTCATAGAAAGACCCTTGCACGATGGGCAGGAGAACCTGCTCATGACCGTATTTCGGTTGACTCTCCTCGAACGCCTTGATCCCGCGCTCCAGCCAGCGCCATGTGCGCTGCGCCGCGTCGTCCGCCTCTTTCTCTTTCGCGGGCCAGCCGACGAGATGGTCGAGAGGCATGACAAAATCTGCCCCGATGGATCGTTGGATCTCGATTACTTTTTCTGGAGTGAACAGGTGCTTGCTGCCGTCGATGTGGCTGCGGAAGGTGACTCCCTCCTCCCTCACCTTGCGGAAGTCGCTGAGGGAAAAAACCTGGAAACCGCCGCTGTCCACGAGGACCGGTCTGTCCCACGCCATGAACCGGTGCAGCCCGCCCATTTTTTCGAGAACGTCTATCCCGGGGCGGAGGTAGAGGTGATAGGCGTTGGCGAGCGTGATCTCGGCGCCGAGCTCCTTCAGCTCACGGGTTTCGACACCCTTGACCGAACCCACCGTGCCGACCGACATGAAATTGGGGGTCTGCACCGATCCGTGATCGGTTTTAATCATGCCCCGCCGCGCACGCCCGGAGGTTGCCGTAATACGAAAGAGTTGCCTCACTTGTCACCATGCCTAGGGTTTATATGCTGATCATGATGCTTGCTGTAACCATCCTTGAACTGCATCCCCGGTTTACGGCCTCGTTTTGCCGGGATCATCGCGTGACCCGTCATTGACTCCAGTTCCCGAAGGAATTCGGTATCCCCCAGAACACGGCCGGTGCGAGCATGAAAAGCCGGACGTTCCACCGTCTCCTGCTTCACCCCTTCCGCAAGAAATCCCGGATAGTTCTCCGTTCTCTCCAATACAGGCGCCACAATAACAAGTCCATCATCTTTGCCATCGAAATGGGCACCTGCACTACTCCACGGATATTTTTCCGGGGAATTCACGATACCCGCACGAACGGGATTCAGTTCGATGTAGCGAACCGCGCGAAGAAGGTAGGTATCCTGCATCGGATAGGATTGAAAACGGCCCTGCCAAAGATAGCCGGTCCAGTTTTCGCGGGAATTGATCATGCGGGTGTATTGGCGGTGGGTCTGCGAGAGAACCAGCGCAAGGTGGTCGACCTCACTGGGAACAAGAATCAGATGAACGTGATTGGGCATGAGACAGTATGCCCAAATTTCGATGCCGACCTCCGCACACTCTTTCTTGAGTAAGTACTTATAGAAACGATAATCATCGTCCTGAAAAAATACCTTCTGCTTTCTATTTCCTCGTTGTACCACATGGTGGGGTAATCCAGGGATGACGATTCTTGCTGAGCGGGCCATTACAGTACCTCCGTACAAATTAAAAAGGGGACACGTACCTTTTAATTTCGTTTCTTCCACTTGCACCACAAAATAGGACAACTAAGAAATTAAAAGGTACGTGTCCCCTTTTTAATTTTCTCAGTTCGATGCGATATCCAGCGCCTCCTCCAATGTTTTCGCGGGGATCACCTTCAATCCCTTCGGCATGTCACCCTTCCACCCCGCCGGGATGATCGCGGTTTTCAGCGAAAGGTGTGCCGCTTCCGAGAGGCGGCGGTCCATCGCCTGGACCGCGCGAAGTTCGCCGGTCAATCCCACCTCGCCGATCAGCACGGTGTTTGCCGCGAGAGGACGGTCACGCAGACTGCTGAAGATCGCGGCGCAGGCCGCCAGGTCCGCCCCGCTATCCTCGAGGCGCACACCACCGGTGGCGTTGAGGAAAACGTCACGCCCGGCGAGCCCAAGGCCGACGCGTTTTTCAAGCACCGCAATCCACATCGCCATTCGCCGGGGATCGACACCGGTACCATTTCGTTGCGGACTTGCGTAGAGACTCGCGGTGACCAGCGCTTCGATTTCGATCAGCATCGGCCGGCTGCCGCGCACCACCGGCGCTACGGCGACGCCACTCACCGGTGTCTCACGAATCGCTACGAACCGCCGGCTTGGATCGGAGATGCCGACGAGTCCGCCTCCGGTCATCTCGAACACACCGAGCTCGCCTGTTGCGCCGTGGCGATTTTTCAACGTCCGCAGGAGGCGAACGCTGCCGAGATTGTCTCCCTCAAACATCAGCACCGCGTCCACAAGGTGCTCGACAACGCGTGGTCCCGCGACCGCGCCCTCCTTTGTCACGTGACCGACCAGCGTCACCGTCGCGCCCGTGCGGTGGGCGTGATCCGACCACAGCGAAGCGACCTCCCGCACCTGCGTCACCGTACCGGGAGCGCTGTCGAACTCCTCGCGGCGGCATGTCTGGATCGAATCGACAACGATCAGTCCGGGTTTCAGCTTTTCCGCCCAGCCGAGCGCGGCATCGGCGTCACCATCCCCGAGCACCTGGAGGTTCCTGCTGGGTAGCTCGAGGCGCTCCGAGCGGAGACGGATTTGCCCCGGCGCCTCCTCAGCGGAGACGTAGAGCACGCCCACTCCCTGGGCGGCCATCTCGGCCGCCGCCTGAAGCATCAAGGTCGATTTACCCACGCCGGGATCGCCGCCGATCAGCACCGTGGAGCCGGAAACAAATCCTCCGCCGAGCACCCGGTCCAGCTCCGCGATGCCACTGGCGAGGCGCGGTGTTCTGTCCGGAGCGATTTCCGCGAGCACCGCCGGCTCGACTCTTTCCGTCCGCCGGCCGCCGCGCCCTCTCGCCCCAGAAGAAGCCATCGGCGCAATCTTCTCCTCGGTGAGCGTATTCCATGCGCCGCAGGTGGGGCATCGTCCCAGCCAGCGCGGTTGAGCCGCGCCGCAGGACTGACAGACATACTGTGTTTTTTGTTTGGCCATGCGAGAAGGTAGCGGGTTTCAGACGGGTTGGGAAATGGCCTGAGAGGGAAAGCCTCGATTGGACAGGCGGCGCAGCACGGCAGATCGCGGTTGGGACGACCCTCGCTAACCGCTATATTCTGCAAAAGGCGATGATTACCGGAGTGAACGTGCTCTTTTTTTCTTCCGATCCCTGGCGAAAACTGAAACGGCGCATCGGCGCGGAGAAAGTACTCGATCGCGCCGAGGACCGGATGGTGTACGCTGTGGATGCCAGTTACACGGCACCGCCCGGGAACCACGACCCCGAGGTGGTGGTACTCCCGGAATCCATCGACGACGCCGTGGAGGCTGTCCGCGCGGCGGCAGCGGCGGGCGTACCGGTCATTCCCCGCGGCAAAGGTACAGGCATGTCCGCCGGTTCGGTCCCCCTCAACGGGGGTATGGTGCTCGTCACTGAGAAGCTGCGCCGCATACACGAAGTCAACGTGAACCAGCGCTGGATCCAGTGCGAAACAGGTCTCACCTGCGAGGAGATCAAGCTCGCCGCGGAGCGTCATCGCCTCTTCTACCCGCCCGATCCATCAAGCTACCGGATCAGCAGCATCGGCGGGAACATCGCCGAAAACGCCGGCGGACTGCGCTGTGTCAAATACGGCACCACCAAGGACTATGTACTCGGACTGCGTTACATCACTCCGGACGGGGAAATCGTTGCAACGGGAGCGCTCGGTCCCCCGAACCAGCCCTTTGACCTGACGCCCCTGCTGGTCGGCTCCGAAGGCCTGTTCGGGTTGATCGTCGAGGCGAGGCTGGCGCTGCTGCCACAACCCAAGACAGAGCGCACCCTGCTCGCCCATTTTAACGATCCCTACCGGGCGATCGCGACGATCCACACGATCCTTCCCGAATTGGTGCCCAGTGTACTCGAGTTCATGGATGAGGCGGTCATCCGCGCGATCTCAGGGCATGACCCCTACCCCTTCCCCGAGGGAACACGCGCGGCGCTACTGATCGAAACGGACGGAGACCGCGAGGTGTGCGACCGTGAAGCAGCCCGGATCGCGGAGATTCTCGAGGAGCAGTCGGCGTTGGAAATCCACGCCGCCACGGATAAAACCGAGCGTGAACGACTCTGGGACCTGCGCCGCCTGATCTCGCCGAGCCTCTCGCGTCTCGCGGACGGAAAAATGAATGAGGATGTCGTCGTTCCGATCAGCAGGATCGGAGACTTGGTCCGGGCGTGCGCGGAGATCTCCGAGCACTACGACGTGCTGATCCCGATCTACGGCCACGCGGGTGATGGCAACCTGCACCTCAACGGGATGTATGACCGCAGCGACCCCGAAGCGGGCAAACGGGCTCACGATGCAATCCACGCCTGCTTCAAGACCGTTGTCGAAATGGGTGGGACAATCAGCGGAGAGCATGGCATCGGAGCTTCCAAGAACGATTATATGGACCTCCAGTTCAGCGAGGACGAGCTGGAGGTGCTTCGCTCGATGAAGACCGCTTTCGATCCGATCGGCCGTTTCAACCCGGAGAAAGTCTTGCCGCAGCGGTAGGATGGATATGATCCAACCTCTACAGCGAAAGCTTCGGCATCTCCTGCTCCTCGCCTCGGTCACCCTGCTCCCTTCGGTTTCCGCACTCTCCGCTCCCCCCAATTGGAAGGTCCTGGTGCCCGGTCTCGAGTTCGCTCGCATTCCACTCCCGGCCACTGTGGCGCCTGCCGATTCCTTCATCGCTGTGCTGCGGGCCGACCCCTCGCGCTGGGACCTTGTGGCCTTGAGCGCAACCGACCGGGACGACTCAACAGGCCACTCGGCCCGCGGGTGGGCGCGAAGTTTCGGGCTGACCGCAACGATCAACGCCGGGATGTACGACCGTGACCGGATCACGCACATCGGGCAGTTTGTCACTCGAAATCACAGCCACAACACGAAAATCCACTCTCGTTACCGGAGCCTCGCGGTTTTCGATCCGGTAGTCCCGGGCGATGTTCCATTCGCCATCCTCGACCGCGAGACAAACTCCTTCGCTGACGCGGCTCGCCGCTGGAACGGCCGCGTGCAAAACCTCCGATTGATTCGCACGCCGGGCGAAAACCGCTGGCAGGAGGATCGGAAGAAATGGTCTGAAGCCGCGCTTGGCGAGGACAACGCGGGGCGGATCCTGTTTCTCTACTGTCCCGCAGCGCTATCGATGCACGATTTCAACGAGGCCGTGCTCGGCATGCCGCTGGATATTCAGGCGGCGCAACACCTGGAGGGAGGCGTCCGCGCCCAGCTTTACATCGACACCGGTACCACGAAAATAGAATTCCATTCGGGACGTGAAACGGATTTCAGTCTCGGGTACGAACCAACGGAAGGGATCGTGATACCAAACGTTCTCGGGCTGACCGCAAGGAAGGGCAATTGAATGACGATTGTACAATTCGCGCAGTGCGTCGAGTCCTTCATCACGTCACCGGTCTGAATCAGGCAACCGCCACCTATCGATTATCCTAATACCTCGTCCACCCCGACCATTAGCGGCCGGACAATCGTGATCCCCAGATAGAGCGGACCGATCAGCACCACCGCTACTACCGAAGCGATCAGCACATAGCTCCACCACGCCTGCCGTTTTTCCCGGATCTCGGCTCCCATCAACCATTCCCGGACAATCCACCCGCGGACGAGGATGTAGGGCAGCGCCCAGGAGAAATATTCGAGGATGACCACGAGCACGGCGATCGCCATGGTGCCACTGTCGCGAGCGTGGAGCAGGTACCGGTGATTGAGTGGGAGCAGGAGGCGGAAGACCAGCGCAGTGATCAACAGTCCGGTACCGTTGGCGATGCCGAGGACCAGCGCACGCTTGCGCGGTGACGCCGGAAGCAGGGGGCGGGTGAAGTATGCGTCAACGGCCGTCTGGGCGGCAACAACCAGCGCCAAATAGAGCACAATCACTACGGGCGAGAGGATGGGTTGCATCGGCACTCCCCTGAACTACCGCAAGCTACGCCGGCTCAACGTCAAATCTAGCCACTCCAGGCGAAGTAGATGCACCGAAACTCTCCCTATGGCCGGATCAACCTGAAACCGGGATATGCAAGGGTCAGACCGCGATTTTTTACCTGGAATAAGGCGCCCGGGGTGCCACTCGCTCAGGAGTGGAAGCTGGATTGCCTCAGAATCCGCGATTTTCCGGCGGATCGGGGAGCACTTCGTTCTCAACCTCGACGTGTACTCGTGAATCGTTATAAGCATTCTTCGGAAAGCTTTAGAAATAAAAGATATGCGTAGCCTGATCATGCAATTCAGGACAAATTCTCCGAACTCCGGTCAGCCGGATGCAATCTCTAGCATACTGTCGAAAAGCCACGCCTCCCGGTTTCAAGGTCCATTCGCCGGTGTTCCCGCCTAGTCAATGAGGCATCGCCGGACGCAGACTGGCCAGTCCTCACAATCGATACCCAATTCACTCGTGCGCTATTCCATTGCATTTCAAAGCGGAAGAAGACGCACGAACCGGCTCACCTTGCCGCCTACACAGAAATCGGCCACCCTGATGCGCTGGAAAACATATCGATAATTGACGATAATGAGAATAAATGAGATGCAAGGATTTCGGGATAAAAAGGCACGAACCGGTTACCAGACTGCTCGTGGCATAATCGAATAATATTTATAAATACAATATGTTAACAGCCAAATTTCGCGCTGATTATCGAATTCAACCAACGAGAGTCATATCTCGGCGTGAATTTGTTATATAGGACTCAATATACTAACTTTCATAAAAACGAAGCCGAAACGCCGCGTTGCTAATCGGTCCATGGGGGAAAGAGCGGCAAAAATGAAAGAAGAGGGAAAGAACAAAAAGACCGAACGGGTCCCCTGGAAACGGAACACGTTTCGCATTCTTATTCCAGTCGTCCTCGCGATGATCCTCTACGGACTGTCGTTCGAATTATTCCTGATGCCGAAAGTTGAAGATGCTCTCATCCGGCAGAAGGAACAGACTCTTAGGGAGCTGGCTAAAATCGTCACTCCCCAAGTCGAAATCTACCATGAGGCGGAGGTTACGGGGATGGCCAGCCGGGCCTATGTTCAGGCACGGGCCCTCGACAAGCTGAAATCCCTCCGTTTCGGACCCGATTTCCAGGACTATTTCTGGGTACATGACACCAGCGGGGTCGTATTGATGCACCCAACGATGCCCCAGCTTGTCGGAGCCAACCTGGATACGTTTCCCGGTTTCGATTCCACCTATCCCGTACGGCGGATGACAAAACTGGCAATTCAAAAGGGAGAAGGATTCGTCCGGTACGACTGGCAATACCTTGAAGATTCAAGCCAGGTTGAACCGAAGATCTCGTACGTCCAGTATTACAAGCCCTGGGGCTGGATTATCGGCAACGGCGCATACCTGATCGACGTTCAGAAAGAGAAGGCATCGGTGATCCACTTGATCAGGATCAGTGCCGTGGTTATCGCCGCGGTCCTCGCCCTTTTCGTAGCCTATCTCGCACGATTAACATACGTTTTAGAACGGAAGCGATTGAATGAAGAACGACGGAAGGAGGCGGCGCTGGAACGGGTGAACACCCTGCGCGGCCTGCTCCCGATCTGTGCGAAGTGCAAGAAGATCCGTAACGACGAAGGGTATTGGCAGAACGTGGAAGCCTACATCTCCGACCATCTCGACACAGAATTCAGTCACGGTCTCTGTCCAGACTGCCGGGCGGAGCTGATGGACGAAATGAAGGAACTGGGGATCAATCCCAAAGACGACTGAATCAGCCTTTTACACTGTTGAGGACCATCCAACCCGGCCCTTCCTCCGCCACAGATTCAACCTCCATAGGCTTCAATTCCGGTGATGTCCGCGCCGACGATCAGTGTGTGCATGTTGTGCGTTCCTTCGTAGGTGTAGACACTCTCGAGATTCATCATGTGGCGCATGATCGGGTACTCGTCGGTGATCCCGTTCGCCCCGTGGAGATCGCGCGCGGCGCGGGCGACGTCGAGCGCCATCCGGCAGTTGTTCCGCTTGGCGAGGCTGACATGACGGAACGAGGCCTTCCCCTCCTCCTTCATCCGACCCAGCCGCCACGACAAGAGCTGACCCTTGGTGATCCCGGTGAGCATCTCGACGAGCCGGTCCTGCACCATCTGGTGACGCGCAATCGGCCCGCCCCACTGCACCCGTTCATGGGTGTACTGAATCGCGCTGTCGTAACAAGCCATCGCCGCTCCGACAACTCCCCATGCGATCCCGTAGCGTGCCTGGTTGAGGCACATCAGCGGCGCCTTCAGCCCATCCGTTTTCGGGAAGATCATCTCCTCGGGGACGAAAACGTCGTCGAGCACGATTTCCCCGGTCACCGAGGCGCGCAGGCTCCATTTCCCTTTGGTTTCCGGGGTGCTCAACCCTTTCGCGCCTTTCTCGACGAGGAAGCCGTGGATAACACCGTCGAGCTTCGCCCAGACAACGAGGACATCCGCGATTGAGCTGTTGGTGATCCACATCTTGGCGCCGTTGAGCAAATAGCCGCCGTCAACCTTTTTCGCGGTGGTGATCATGCTGCCGGGATCGGAACCGTAGTCCGGTTCGGTGAGACCGAACGCGCCAACCTTTTCTCCGCGCGCGAGCAATGGCAACCAGTTCTTTTTCTGTTGCTCGCTTCCGAAGGTGTAAATCGGGTACATGACGAGGGCCGACTGAACCGAGGCGCAGGATCGAAGTCCGCTGTCGCCGCGCTCAAGCTCCTGCATCGCGAGGCCGTACGCGACGTCCCCAATACCCGCACCCCCATATTCTTCAGGCAGTGTAGGACCGAAAAGCCCAAGCTCCGCCATCTCGCCGAACAGATGCTGTGGAAAGGTTGCGTTGCGAAAATGCTCCTCGATAATCGGAATTACCTTTGAATTGACCCACTCGCGGACGCTGTCGCGAATCAGTTTTTCCTCGTCGGTGAGCAGCTCATCCAGGTGATAGTAATCCACGCCCTGGTAGGCCATGGAACACCTCGTGTTTCAGGTTTTCGTTCGATTTCCCGCCGTAGCGGAGTGACAAAGTACACTCACGAGGATTGTTGCGTCAGCTCCGAATCCGGCACCGGGGAGGCGATCAGGGGCAAAAAGGGTCGGAGTTAGGGCGGGTCGAGCCGCTGCAGGAAAGGATCAGGAAAGCCGCAAGAAACCCCATTACCGCCAACCCCTGACCTTCCCTTCGCCGCGTCCCTTTCAAGGATTGACGGCTCCCTCAGATTCCGTCAATTGACGCTCGAGCGCCTCATCGATTCTCCAGCAGCGTTCGGCGACCTGTTCCCGGTTGGCGCTGTACACCTCATCGAGACGGTCATTCATGCCAAGCTGCTCGAGGCGGCGGTTGATCCGTTTCGCGACAACCGGCCAGGACTTCCGGTAGTCGGATTCCAGCTGGTCCTGCATCGAGCCGCCATAGGTTTGGTCCAGCAGCGCCCCCTCCCAGGCCGCCCAGCGCAGTAGCGCCGCCGCCTCGCAGACGGCCGCGACTCTCCCCTCCCAATAGTCGTTGAGCCCTGCGAGAATAAACCTGGGCAGGACGCCGCCATTGGGCACATGCTGGCGGATTCTCCGGTTTTCGACGAGAGCCGACACCCGGATCTGGAGATGAAGCCTGCTCGCGAGTGCCTGCACCGAGACGGGTGTCACTGCACTGTCCAGCCGCACCGATGCACGCGACCAGGAGTGCGTGTGGAACGATTCGAGCATCAAAGTGGAAAAACCCGCGCCAAAATCCTTGGCATTCATCAGGATCGTGGCATCGGCGGGTTCCGCGCGCCCGCGTTCCCCACGAAAGAGGTAGGAGGCGACAAACAGGCTTATCAGCAGCGCCGCCCAGGCCGCCAGTGGGCTGAAGCGAATCCAGAACGATCCGGGCCTGGGATGGTATTCAGCCAGTCCCGGGGTGCGCCGCGGATGGATCACCAACCTCCGAGATGGTGTGCGCCGAACCGCGAGCATCACCCTCCCTCGCTTTCTCGATCACGTTCCTCGAGGGCGCGGCGAAGGTCTCCTTCTTCCCGTTTCAAACGGTCCACGGCGTCTTCCATAGTCATATTCAGGGTTTCCATGATGGTCTTAACCTGCCGCGCCCGCAGCTTGTCGCTGTTCGGCATCAGGTCCACCATACGATTGCCGCGCACCCGCCCGAGACGGATCATCGCTGCGGTACTTAACATCGTCAGCGCCATCTTCGTCGCAAGTCCGGCCTTCATCCGTGTCGACCCGGTAACCACCTCCGGGCCGACGTTGAGAAGAACAAGCGTGTTCAGCCCGGAGGCGTCATCCACCGGATTGCAAGTGATTAATCCCGTCCAACCGCCGCGCTCTTTCGCCAGGCTGAGGATCTCACGCACCCAGGGTGTTTTCCCTCTCGCGGTAATTCCCAGGACCGCATCTTTTCCGGTGATCCGCGCCTCGTCAAAATTGCGTCGCGCCAGTTCGACATCGTCCTCAGCTCCCTCCTGGGCGACAGTGAGCGCAGGTTCGCCGCCGGCGATCATGCCGACCACCATCGTCGGCGGAACACCGTAGGTTGGCGGACATTCCGCGGCATCCAGAACCCCCAGCCGCCCGGATGTCCCCGCGCCGACGTAAAGCAGACGGCCTCCGGAGCGAATCGCCGTTACGGCCGCTTCGACAACGTCCGCGATTTGCGGAATCGCCTGAGAGACCATTTCAGCCACCGTGGCGTCTTCAGCGTTAATCAGCCGCAGAATATGCTCGACCGGGAGCTGGTCAATCCCTTCGCTCGCCTCGTTGGGCATCTCGGTGCGGAGGCTGTTCAGCTCCTCGATGGTCGCGCGCAACCGCTCCGGATCGTCCAGAATGCCTCCCATCACAGGGTCAACCTCCGCTGGTGTCCGCCAAACGTCGAGGCAATCACGTGGAGCCGCTCCTTCTCCTGAACACAAAACCCCGCCTGCGACAACGGCGGGGCCGGAACCTTCACTCTCACATGCCCGCGGAATCAGGCATCGTCGTCCACGTCGTCCTGGTTAGTCACCGCATCCTCCTCCCAGGACTGGAACTCGCGGTTGAACAGGTACTCGAGGGCTTCGGACTCGCTGATCCGCAGCTTTTCAGCAAACGCCTGTAGACGGACCCGATCCTCTGCGGAGATGTTGAATGAAACACGTTCACCGTTCATACGCACCTCCGGGATTAAGCTCACGTTCAACGGAAGCTCCCGTATCTGGATCAATCTACTTCCAGTCACAGCGATCGTGCAAGGTTGAGAGCGAGGAATGAAAAGGGCTGTTACGTGAAAGTTGCCTAATTAAAATGAGCGATGTGATGCAGGAGTCAATCCATCACTTGAATTAGGCAACTGTCACTCAATTGCAGAGAGGTGCATGTCCCCTTTTTCTATCACCCGGCTACTTCAGGATCGGTGACCAGTTGGGCATCAGGCCGTCGGCGAGCAGTGGACGGCGCAGGGTGCCGTCGGCGCTCATCACCCAGACCTTCCCACGGTAATTGTAGGTGATCTTCATCCCGTCCGGCGACCAGGACGGGTCGAGATGGTCGCCCGGTTCATCGGTCAACGCTACGTCCACATCTCCCATCGGGTCCATGCTGCGGATCTGGAAGCCGTTATCCTCGAGGCGCGCGTACGCGATGCGATCGCCGGAAGGCGACCATGAGGGGTCCGCGTTGTAGGTGCCCTGGTAGGTAAGACGGCGCAGGTTGGCCCCATCGATATCCATCCGAAAGATCTGCGGATTGCCTGAACGGTCAGACATGAACACGATCTTGCGCCCGTCCGGCGACCAGCTCGGGGAAGTATCGATCCAGGGCCCGCGGGTGAGACGCCGCAGGCCGGTGCCACTCGGATTGATCAGGTAGAGGTGGGTTTCATTACCGAGCGAGCCGGCGAAGATGATCCATTGTCCCGTCGGCGACCAGTCGGGCGCGGCATCCGCCCCCCGTCTGCGGAGCAGCGAACTGATTTTGCGCTGATCGAGGTCGGCGATCCAAAGCTCGGCGTCCGCGCCGCCGCGGAAACTGGTGAACACGATCTTGCGCCCGTCCGGCGACCAGCTCGGCGAGAGTGCGATCGAATTGTCGTGCGTCAACTGCCAGCGCGACCCGCCGTCGTAATTTAAAAAGATCAGTTCCTTGATGTTGTTCGGGTGCTTTTCGACCGCTACAATACGGCTGCGAAAAGGCGGCGTCATCCCGGTCAGCTGGCGAAGCACATCCTCGGCGGCGATGTCGCCCTTGCGGACCGCGTCGCTCCTATCAATGGCGATCGCCCCGCCGTAAAACGCTTCGCCCCCGATTTCCGAAAGCCTCAGAACCGCACGCAGGGATCCGCTCCCATCGCCACTCTTCCGCACCGTGGCGTGCAGCTCCATCTCGGGAACGTCCGCGCCCGGGGTCTCCCGCGGGCCTACCCGCTTGACATACTCCGGCGTGAAAAGATTGACATATCCAGACCAGACCATGGCGAAGTTAAGCCGTTCCAGGAAAAGTCTCGCGGCGGCGGTTTCACCTCGATCAAGAGTGCTGTCCAGCGTCGATGTGTAGAGCAGACCCGGACGGTAGAATCCGGTGGAGTACGCCTCGAGGACCACTTCCGGAACCTGCTCCTGCTCCTGTGCAACCGTTACCCGCGGAAATGCGGTCAGCGCAACCAAAAGCAGCAGCGCCGCCCCGAAGCCCTTCTTCCAATACCTTGTTTGCCGCCCACGTCCGTCCACGTCAGGATCTCCTGCAGTTCACCCGCTTTGACAACTACTTTGCGTCATAGAAACGATACGTCACGCCGAGGCGGTCATATATATATCCTGGAGGCAACGGCGGAAATTTCGCTCGCATCAAGGCGCTTCGCGCCGACAGGTCGAGACTGTTGATTCCGCTCGACGTGACCAGCAGCAGGTCGAGCATCCTGCCCCGCTTGTCAATGTAAAAGTGGTATTCGGCAACCGCCCCGGTCGAACGCCCCCGGAAATTGAAGCGGCGCTGCACCTCCGCCTCCACCCGCGAGAGGAATACGTCCGCACCAGGAAAATCGGTGTCGCTCGTCGCCCCGAACCCCGGACCCTCGGGACCCGGTTTTGCCCCGATTCCTTCCCCCGTTTCACCGGCGGTCTCTGGCGCCTCGCTCCCCTGCGCCTCTGCGGAGGCAGGCTCGGCTTCCGCAGGTTTCGCTTCGGTTTCCGCGCTCTCCGGGGCCGAAGTCTCGGCCGCTTCCGGTTTCATCTCGGTCGTCTTCGTCGCCGCCGGTGCGGGAGTAGTTTCTCTCTCCTCCTTGGTCTCCGGCGGCGTTTCCACCCGCTCTTTCTGTTTTGGCTTCGCCTGCGGTTTATTGTCCGGGACCACGGCCTTGTCGGGCGGTGCCAATGTAGGCTTAATCCACCCGGGCACGTTCTGCCCTCCGCCGCGCAGACGAACCAGGATTACCTCCGGCGGCTGG
>Ga0315555_1000469_pt1 | contig 28487 bp, 30 predicted proteins | sample SalMarSW160380MG_FD_202113 | JGI IMG/M metagenome (GOLD analysis project Ga0315555, IMG submission 202113) | Salt marsh sediment microbial communities from the Plum Island Ecosystem LTER, Massachusetts, United States - Salt Marsh Sediment SW1603-80 ... | reverse complement strand
GGCTGGCTGACGTTGTCCACGGCACGCCGCCATGGCGGCCCCTTTTCTTTATCGAGAGCTGGGGGAGGTGGGCCTACCGTGCCGTCCAGCGGGGTGCCGAGCGGCTCTGTCTGCCCACCACCAGGGGCTGGGATGTGAGGTTCATTGATGGTTACCCCTACCCCACCGTTATTGAGACTTCTGAGGAGGAGGTAAAGAAACGCCAGCCGATATTCAGGGAGAGGATAAGGCCCTATATTGAGGACTTTGACGCCGAGTGGGGAAAGCGCAAGGCCGACCTGATGAAGGCCTACAAAGAACTCAGGAAAAAGTACGGCCTGAAGAAGTATGAGGATATCAAGAAGCTCGCCAACATCGACCTCCTTGAATGCTTTGACGATTATATGCAAGTGGACCGGCTACAGTGGGATATACACATGGAGCTGATGATGCCGGCCTTTTACCTCTTCGGCCTGTTTGACCAGATGTGCCGGGAGCTACTCGGCTTCGGCCATACCGACCCACTATTTGCCAGGTTAATGGCTGGTTTCGATAGCATGTTATTCCAGTTCAATAAAGAGATCTGGCGGCTCGGTAACCGGGTAAATGAGCTTGGTCTTAGCGAGATTTTCCGCAGTACCAAAGATAACATTGTGCTGCTGGCCAAGCTGGCCAAGAGCGCTGACGGTAGGAAGTGGCTCAAGGAATACCAGGACTTTCTGGAGGTACACGGCTGGCGGAATGAGCGTATGCTTGATTGGGCAACCCCGAACTGGCTGGAGGAGCCTCGCCTGGGCATACCATTGATAAAGGTGGCCATAACCACCAAGGGGACTTACACCATAGATCAGAGGCGGGAGCGGGCCATCAGGGAGAGGGAGGCGGCGGAAAAGGAGGTCCTAGCCAGGGTGCCAGCTGAGCAAAAGGGGTGGTTTGAGGCCCTGATGAAGGCCGCCCAGAAAGCGGGTGCTTGGAGTGAGGACCATACCTACTACTGCGAGCTCTACGGCCACGGGATGGGGCGGTGGATAACCAGGGAAATCGGTCGGCGCTTTGCTGAGGCCGGTGTTATCAACGACCCTGAGGATATCTATTTTGTGATCGCTGACGAGATAGAAAAGGCGATGATACCTATGGGTAAGGTCAAGCTGCGCCGCTATGTCAACAAACGAAAGAGGGAATGGAAGAGATACCTCAAGACTACCCCCAAGCCTTTCTACGGGGATATTGAGCGCGTGCAGGAAATGTTGAAAAAGGACGCTACCATCTCCGTCTCCACCTCGGCGCCCATCGTCAGGGAGGAGCTGAAGGCCGACCTCTACGGGGCCGCCTCGGCGCCGGGGGTGGTGGAGGGGATTGCCCGCATCATAATGACCGAAGATAAACTGGCTGACCTCAAACCGGGTGAGATTCTGGTGGCGCCGGGAACGAGTGCGCCCTGGACGCCGGCTTTTGAGATAATCGAGGGCCTCATCACCGATGGTGGCGGCGCTTTGTGTCATGCTGTAATCGTGGCCCGGGAGTACGGTATTCCGGCGGTTACCGGCTGTCTTGAGGCCACCAAGAAGATTAAGACTGGCGACCGTGTAAAGGTTGATGGAGACCTTGGCGTGGTCTATATATCGCGGGGGAAATAACTGGTTTGATTAGGGAGGAGTTGTGATGGGTGAGGATGACAAATATGTGACTATTCAGGCTGATCCAGAACCTATTGAAATAGACTTCTCAAAGACGGCCGTCATCGTAGTTGATATGCAGAATGCTTTTGTCCATCGAGGTGGTTATTGGGATTTGGCCGGCTGGGACATTTCAGCTACCCAGAAAATCATCAAGCCCTGTCAGGAAATAGTCTATGCGGCACGGGAAAAGGGAATTAAGGTCATATATTTGCAGATGGGTTGCAGTTCTGACCTGTCAAACATTGGCGGCCAAGACTCCCCAAACTGGCGTAAATCGCGAGGGCTGGCCTTGATACGCCAGCGTACCGAACTAAAGGACAAGCTCTATATTTATGGTAGCTGGGGGGCCGATATCATTGAGGAATTGGTCCCAGAACCGGGTGATGTAGTTATTCGGAAGCAGAAGTATGACGGCTTTATTGGCACCAATCTGGACATCGTTTTGAGGACTTACGCCGTAAAATACCTGCTATTTGTGGGGACAGCCACCAACATTTGTGTTGAATCTACGCTTAGACATGCCTTCTTCCTGGAGTACTTTCCCATCCTCGTTGCTGATGCGGTAAGTCAATTAGGCCCCAGCACAACCCAGGAAGCAACCATTTTTAACGTACGGTCTATTTTTGGCTGGGTAACAACCTCGGAAAAGCTTTTGAATTCTATCAGGCTTGTAGAGAAGTAATAGGAGGAGGTGTATTGTGTCTAAAAAGTGGGTGCTCTGGTTTGAGGAGTTAGGGCAGGAGCACAACGACCTGGTGGGCAGGAAGTGCGCTAACCTGGGTGAGATGACCAAGATGGGGTTAAGAGTCCCCCCCGGGTTTGCCCTCTCCGTGGAAGCCTACCGTGATTTTATGAATATGACGGGGGCTGTTGATGAAATACGGAAATACCTGGCCAAGTCTAGACCCAAAGACCTGAAGCAATTTAACCAGTCAAGCGTTAAGATACGCCAGATTGTGCAGTCGAAAGCCATGCCCGGGGAGATGGAGGGGACAATAGTCTTACACTATAAGGAACTTTGCCGGAGGTGTGCTGCTGAAGTGGCTGTCTCAACGCGTTCGGCAGGCCCTGCAAGTCACCCCGGCCAGTATGAGACTTACCTTAATGTAGTTGGGGAGTTGGATCTGGTGGATAAAATCAAGAAGGTGTGGGCCAGCACCTTCAACCCCCGCTCCCTGGCCTTCCGCAGCCGGAAGGAACTGCCGCTGGAGAGCGATCCTATCGGCGTGGCCGTACTAAAAATGGTGAATGCTCAGGCTGCCGGAGTTATCTTCACGGCTGACCCTAACACCGGTGATACTACCAGGATGATAATCGAGGCTAACTGGGGGTTGGGGGAAAGCGTTGTCAGCGGTGAATCCACGCCCGATGTTTACATCCTGGATAAGGCAGGCCTGGAGATAATAGAAAAGAAGCTGGGACCGAAGTCCCGATATGTAACCTTCAAAGAAGTAGGAGTGACTGAGGAGGAACTACCCCCGGAAAAGAGTGGTAAATTCTGTTTGGGCGATGAGGAAGCCAGGGAAATAGGGAAATTGGGCAAGGTGCTGGAGGAGTATTTCGGTGTACCCCAGGATGCGGAATGGGCGGTAGAGGAAGGCAAACCATTCCCGGAAAATATCATCCTGTTGCAGACCCGGGCGGAGGTTATAGCTAAAACTAAGGCTCCCGTCGACAAGATTGTGGACTTAATGCTCGACCGGTTCTCCAAAGGGGTGGGGTTTGGGGGGGTTGATATGTAGCCGCCCTCGGGGGCTTTGTTTTCAAATTACTGCTTGGGCAACTTGTCCATAGCCTCTCTTAAACCTCTTACCAGTTCAGCCAGTGAGGTGAAATCGTCTTCCTTCTCCATAAGCTGGATTATCCGGCTGCCGACAATCACGCCATCGGCAATCTGGGCTATCTGCCCGGCCTGCTCCGGGGTGGAAATGCCAAAGCCAACGCAGAGGGGTTGGGTGGCTACCTTCCTAACTCCAGCCACAAATGCTGCCAAATCTACCGGTAGTCTGTCCCTGGCCCCGGTAACTCCGGTTACTGAAACCAGGTAGATAAACCCTCGTGACCTTCCAGCGGCCAGTCTGATGCGTTCTTTAGTGCTGGTCGGAGCCAGAAGGTAGATGAGGTCAAGCCCCTGTTGCTGGCTTATGGCCTCCAGGTCTGAGCCTTCGTCGGGGGGCAGGTCGGGGATGATTAGCCCGGAGATACCAGCGCTGGAACAGGCAGCGCAGAACTTCTCCAATCCGTAGCTGAAGACCGGATTATAATAGGTCATAAACACCAGCGGTGTTTTAACCTTGCGGCTCAGCTGCCCGGCCAGTTCAAGGCAAAGCCGGGGGTTGACGCCGTTCTGCAGGGCGTGAAAGCTGGACTTTTGTATGGTGACCCCGTCAGCCAAGGGGTCGGAGAAGGGTATCCCCAGCTCGATGATGTCACAGCCGCTATCGGCCAGTAGCGGTACCACCTTTAGAGTAGCTTCAATGGAGGGGTAGCCCACGGTGACATAGGCAATGAGGGCTTTGTGACCCGGTGGGCTGAAGGCAGAAGTAATTTTGCTCATAGCTTTACCCCCAGCGCCTGGGCTACTATGTCCATGTCTTTATCGCCGCGCCCGGAGAGGTTGACCACGATGGTTTGATCTCTATCCAGCGAAACGGCCGCTTTAGCCGCATAGAATATGGCGTGAGCCGGTTCCAAAGCCGGGACGATGCCTTCGGTCTTGCAGAGCAACTTAAATCCCTCAAGAGCCTCTTCATCAGTTACCGATATATAGGTGGCACGCCCGCTGTCCTTGAGGTAGCTGTGCTCGGGGCCGACGCCGGGATAGTCCAGCCCGGCCGAGATGCTGTGCGTCTCCCTAATCTGCCCGTCTTTAGTCTGGAGGACATAGGATTTTGTCCCGTGGAGCACGCCGACTGTTCCCGCCATCAGCGGGGCGGCGTGTGCGCCGGTTTTGATACCCCTCCCCGCCGCCTCCACTCCGATGAGCTTGACCTCCTTATCGTTCAAAAAGGAGTAAAAAATGCCGATGGCGTTGCTGCCGCCGCCGACGCAGGCGATAATATAGTCGGGGAGGCGGCGGGATTTATCCAGAATCTGCTGCCTAGTTTCTTTGCCGATTACCGACTGAAAGTCCCTTACCATCACGGGGTAGGGGTAAGGGCCGACTACCGAGCCCAAGAGGTAGTAGGTATCGGGGTTGGTTACCCAGTCCCTTATTGCCTCATTTATGGCGTCCTTCAGCGTCCGGCTGCCGCTGTGTACTGGCCTGACTTTGGCACCCATCAGCCTCATCCGGAAGACGTTGAGGGACTGGCGGCGTACATCTTCTTCACCCATGTAGACGATGCACTCCATCCCCAGCTTGGCGCAGACGGCAGCGGCGGCCACGCCGTGCTGACCGGCTCCGGTTTCGGCTATGATTCTGCGTTTACCCATCCTCCGGGCGAGAAGCCCCTGCCCCAGGGCATTGTTGATTTTATGGGCGCCGGTGTGGGCTAGGTCTTCCCGTTTGAGGAAGATCCGGGCGCCGCCGCAATTTTCGGTCAGCCTTTCGGCGAAATAGAGCGGCGTCGGTCTCCCCGAGTAGTCGCGGGAAAGTGCCTCAAACTCGCTCCAGAAGGTTTTATCAGCCTTGGCTTCTTTGTAGGCGGTTACCAGTTCATCCAGAACCGGCATGAGGGTCTCGGGGACGAACCTGCCCCCGTAGTCTCCGAAGTAGCCTCTTTCATCAGGTAGCATTGTACTCCCCTTATTATCCTACGGCTGTGACTTGACATAAGCACTGAAATTGCGTTTCATCTCGTCTATATGATCACCGCCAAATTTCTCCGTCATTGCCTGCCCCAAAGCAAAAGCCAGCATTGCTTCCGAGATGACGCTGGCGCGGGGAACAGCGCAGATGTCCGACCTTTCCACCGTGGCCGGCGCCGCCTCGTGAGTGGTGATATCCACCGTCTTGGCTGGAGCCCCGAGAGTTGAGATGGGTTTATGGTAAACGCGGCAGATAATGTCCTGGCCGTTGCTCATGCCGCCTTCTATGCCACCCATATTATTGCTCCGGCGGGTGAAGCGGCCTTCTTTATAGATAATCCGGTCCTGAAGCTCGGAGCCGCTCGTAGCCGCACCGGCGATGGTGTTGCCTATCTCCACCGCCTTCACCGAGGGGATGCTCATCAGGGCCTGGGCAAGCCTGCCGTCGAGGCGGCGGTCGTAGTGCATGACGCTGCCCAGACCCACCGGCACACCGCTGGCGATAACCTCGACCACCCCGCCCAGGGTATCCTTTCTGGCTTTGGCCCCGGCTATCGCCTCTTTCATCTTCAGTGAGGTTTCCCGGTCGATGCATCTTATATCAGGGTCGGTTTCAAAAACCGAGGCGACCTCTTCGAAATCAGAGTAAGGGCGGGTCAGCTTTACTGGGCCTATCTGGACGGTGTGGCTGGCTATCCTGATGCCAAACTCAGATAGCAGGTGTCTTAAGACCGCCCCCGCCATAACCCTGCCCACCGTCTCCCTGGCGCTGGCTCTTTCCGAGATATTCCTGATGTCATCCTGTCCGTACTTCAAAGCACCAGCCAGGTCGGCGTGCCCCGGCCGGGGTCGGGTTATCTTAGCCGCTGGCTTTTCGGTTTCCTCAATGCTCATCTCATCCTGCCAGTTGACAAAGTCCAGGTTCCTGACTATCAGCGTAATCGGGCTGCCCAGCGTCCTGCCGTAGCGGATACCGGAGAGAATTCCCACTTTATCATCCTCAATTAGTCCCCTCCCCCCGCGGCCGGAATCGGAGTGTCGGCGTTTGAGGTCCTGGTCGATATCCTTGGCGCTGATTTTAACTCCGGCGGGCATTCCCTCGATAATAGTTACGCAGGCCGGGCCGTGAGATTCACCGGCGGTCAAAATGCGTAGCATCTCTGCCTCCTTCCAAAGCCTGAATTAGGGCAGACTCCATGACTTGCAATGGGGCTTCAAGCCCGGTAAAGAGTTCAAATTGCTTTACTGCCTGGTAAAGCAGCGTCTTGTAGCCGTAGACAACGGCGCACCCCTTCTCTCTGGCTTCAATAAGCAGTCGGGTATCTCTGGGATTAGATATAATATCAAAGACGGTGAGGCGTTTATGAAGAAGCTCTTTGGGGATGATGGACCGCTCTGTTTCGGGCGGCATCCCCACCGGGGTGGCGTTTATCAGAATATCAGCCGAGGAGATTTCAGCCAGCCGCTCCAGGTTGCCGGAGTCCTCGGCATTAACTCTTTTAGCCAGCTTTTTGGCTTTATCCTCCGTCCGGTTCAAGACCACCAGCTCAACCCCCTTTGCTTTAAGCCCCACGGCGATGGCTGAAGCAGCACCACCACTGCCGATAAGAACTGCTTTTTTACCGCTGAGCGTGGTCACTTCCTCTAATGCCTTTAGCGCGCCGTCGCCGTCTGTAGTGTAGCCGGTTAAGACACCGTCATCATTGACGATGGTATTGACGGCGTCGATTTCCTCAGCCAGCGGGTCGAGCCTGTCTAGGTATTTCAGGGCAGTAGTCTTGTGGGGGATGGTAACGCTTGCCCCCCGGATACCCAGCCCCCTTATGCCCTCTATCGCCCGCTTGATGTCGCTGACCCGGAAGGAGACATAGGCATAGTTGATGTCCAGTGCCTTATAGCCGGCATTATGGATTAGCGGGGAAAACGAGTGCTCCACCGGGTCGCCGATAAGGCAGCAGATTTTGGTATCGGCATTAATCACTGATAAACTCCCCTCGTACCGCTAGCATGTTTATGATTGCTTCAGCATGAATCGCTATTAAGTTTATAATAGCTTCCGATACCTCTTCCGGTGTTTTATTTTCAGTGTCAATGGTCAAATCGGCGGCTTTCTGGTAGAATGGCTTTCGTTCTTTGAGGGTTATCTCCATATCCTCCCGCCGTGTCCTGCCCTTGACCAGTGGCGGCCGGCCGGTATCTTCTCCGAGGCGTTGGAGTAATGTATCTAAACTGGCGGTGAGCCAGACCAGTATCCCGCTTTTCTTGAGTTTGGCGATATTTCTTTCTCTGGTTACAACCCCTCCCCCGCTGGCGTTGATGATATTGGCTCGCCCGGCTACCTCGCTGGTTATCTCTTCTTCTATGTCCCTGAATTTATCCCAACCGTATTTTGCCACAATCTCAGGGATAGTTAGCCCTATTTTCCGGGTGATTAGCTCGTCCATCTCAATAAACTCTCTGCCCATTTTTTTAGCTAAGATTTTACCCACCGTCGTCTTTCCCGAGCCCCTCATGCCAATCAGGACGATATTCATGATAGCTCCTCGATTTTTGCCCTTAAGCTTGTTAGGTCGTTAAAGAACCGGGGGTAGGACTTGGTCACTGCCTCGGCGCCGTTAATGATGGAATTGCCTTCGGCAAAGAGGGCGGCTATAGACACGCTCATTGCCATGCGGTGGTCATTGCGGGCTTCAATTTCAGCGCCCCGGGGCTTTCCGCCGTAGATTAACATGGTGTTATCGGTAACTTCGACTTTAATTCCCATTTTACCCAGTTCAGCGGCCGTGTCGCTAATTCGGTCGGTTTCTTTGAACCTGAGGTGGCCGATATTGGTTATTTCCGTTTTACCCTGGGCATAGGCGGCGACTGCCGCCACCGTCTGGACAAGGTCGGGATAATCACCCATGTCTATGGTAACACCTTTTAGCTCATCACGGCGTGAAACCATCACTGCCTCTTTTTGGTGTTCGACAGAGCACCCCATCTGTGATAGGATATTCAAAAGACTTTTGTCACCCTGTGCCGAGTTGTTCTTTAGATTTTTTACCGTTACCGGCTTACCGCCGATGGCGCCGGCGGCTAAGAAATAAGCGGCGGAGGAGTAGTCCCCCTCTATTTGGTAGCGCCTGGCTTGATATCTCTGGCTGCCTTTGACCAGGAACTCTTTATAATTGCGATTTACTGCCTCGACCCCGAAGTCCCGCATGACATTCAGGGTTATGTCTATATATGGCCTGGAACGGAGTTCATCAGCGACTTTGACTCTTAGGCCGTCCTTGGTGTAGGGGGCAATCATGAGCAGGGCGCTGATGTGCTGGGAGCTTATTTGTCCTGAAATGGTAACCTCCCCGCCGTTTAGCTTACCCCCCCGGATTTCTATAGGCGGGCAGCCGTTGTTTTCCAACGAGCGGGCTTTAGCCCCCAGGCTTTCCAGCGCCGAAAGCAAATCGCCTACCGGGCGCTGGCGCAGCCGGCTATCGCCATCAAGGACAACCTTCGTTGGTGCTAAAGCCGCCAGCGGGGCAACCATGCGTATAGTGCTCCCCGAGTTGCCGACAAAAATCCTCTCTCTGCCGGGGGTGACCCTGATTTGACCGCTGGTGCCGTTAATAATAAGCCGGTCGCTCTCCAGCTTGATATCGGCGCCCAGTGAGCGGCAGGCATCAATGGTGTAGATGGTATCGTCCGACAGCAGGGGGTTATCGATTAGGCTCTCCCCTGTTGCCAGCGAGGTCAGTATCACCGCCCGGTGGGTATAGCTCTTGGACGGCGGTGCTGCAACCTCTCCCGTCACCGATGATGGGGTTATCCTCAGTTTCACTTTTTCTTCCGGCTCCCGATATATTCGGCCAGGGCTTCCAGCCCTACTAAATAGCTCTGTGTTTTGAGGCTGCTGACCTGCTTGATAGCTACATCTGAAATAACCGATATTTTACGCCACTCTTCTCTGGTGCGGATGTCTGACAGGTGCACCTCGACCACGGGCAGTCCGGAATCGATGAGGGCGTCATGAAGGGAGTAACCGTAGTGGGTCAGGGCACCGGGGTTAATCAGGATGCCGTCGGCTCCGCTTGTTTTCTCCTGGATGAAGTCGATAATACCGCCCTCGTGATTGGACTGGAAGAAAATAAGCCCGCAGCCCAGCGCCTTGCCTTTCTGGTCAAGCGCCTGCTCTATCGATTCCAGGGTATCGTTGCCGTAGTGCGCTGGCTCTCTTTTGCCCAGCATATTAAGATTGGGGCCGTTAATTACCAGTATTCTCATCGGCATATCTCCCTGAGGACTTTTCTGACGATATTCTCCGCCACCGGCTGGTTTACCATCCCTTTACCAATGTCCTTGAGTAGCACCCAGCCGGTCTGTCCCCTGGTTGTTTTCTTGTCAAAACGGGTGGCTTCGACCAGTTCGTCGGGATTTACCCCCTGATAGTATACCGGCAAGCCGAACTTTGACAGCAGGTTTTCGATTTGAGGGACGTGGCTCTGGTCAAGCGTGCCGGCCTGCGCGCTTATTCTGGCGGCGGCTACCATCCCGATGGCCACTGCCTCGCCGTGACTCAGCCCTTGCAGCTTGGTGGCGGCTTCCAGGGCATGACCAACGGTATGACCGAAATTCAGTATGGCTCGCTGGCCGCTCCGCTCCGTTTCATCAATCTCTACGATGCCGGCTTTCAAGCGGCAGCACCGCATGACAATATCCTGCAGCTCAGCGGTGGTAAACTCCCCTGCCTTCTTTTGGTCGAGGAGGCGGAATAGCTCATCGTCCATGGCCAGACCGTACTTTATCACCTCAGCCATGCCGTTTCGCATCTCGGCGGGGGGTAAAGACTTGAGCAGGGCGACATCGCTGATAATGGCGCTTGGCTGGTAGAAGCTGCCGACCATGTTCTTCTTACCGCCGAAGTTGACTCCCACCTTGCCGCCGATGCTGCTGTCTACCTGGGCGAGGAGGGTGGTGGGCAGTTGAATATAATCGATGCCGCGGAGGTAGGTGGCGGCAAGATACCCGGCCACATCACCGACCACCCCTCCCCCCAGAGCGCAGAGCAGCCCCTTGCGGTCTAGGTTGTTTTCCAGGAGAAACTGGTAGCCGCGCTCTATTGTGTTCAGCGACTTGGTTTTTTCCCCGAGGGGCAGGGTGAGGGGGGATACTTTCTTCCCAGTTGCTTTCAGCGCCTGGAGCAGGCTCTGGCCGTGGAGTTTTTCCACGACGGTATCGGTTATCAGGGCGATGCTGGAGTAAGAGCTTAAGTTAAAATAGTCCCCCAGGCTGCCGAGGATGCCGTTACCGACAAGAATCGGGCAGTGCCTGGCCGTTTCCAGTTTAATGACGTGTCGGCCATATTCGGCTGGATTTTCTTTTCTGGCCATCATCTGATTAAACCATTTATCTCCTTCATTAGCTCCTCGAACTGTTCCGGGTACAGGGACTGCATCCCGTCGGAGAGGGCGCGCGGCGGGTCGTGGTGCACCTCCACCAGCAGGCCGTCGGCGCCGACGGCGATAGCTCCTTTTGACAGAGAGATAACATAGTCGCGTTTGCCGGCGGCATGGCTGGGGTCAACGATGATAGGCAGCGGGCTGGATTCCTTGATTGAGGGTATGGCGCTTAAGTCCAGGGTATTCCTGGTGTTATCGGAGAAGGTGCGTATTCCCCGCTCACACAGGATAACCTGGTTGTTCCCTTCCGAGCTGATGTATTCCGCTGACATCAGCAGCTCTTCGATGGTTGCCGCAAAGCTGCGCTTGAGCAGGACTGGCTTCGAGGAATGACCGGCCCGGCGCAGCAGGGAGTAATTGTGCATGTTCCTGGCGCCAATCTGGATAATATCGGCGTACTGCTCCACCAGTTCAATGTTGGTGTGGTCGGTGGCCTCGGTTACGATTAACAGGCCGGTTTCCTGACGGACTTTAGCCAGTATCTTCAGCCCTTCCTCGCCCAAACCCTGGAAGCTGTAGGGTGAGGTTCTGGGTTTGAAGGCGCCTCCCCGGAAGACCTGGGCGCCGGCTTTTTTTACCAGGCGGGCGATGGTCAGTGCCTGCTCTTCGCTTTCTACGGCGCAGGGCCCGGCCATTATTACCGGTTTGCCTCCGCCAACCTTGATATCACCCACGGCTATAGCCCTTGACTCCGGATGTGTCTCCCGGCTGACCAGTTTATAGGGCTTGGTTACCCGGATGGTCTCCTTTACCCCTTCCATGACCAGCAGCCGCGATTCATCGACCGGCCCCTGGTTGCCGATAATGCAAACCGCCGTCCGCAGGGCGCCGGGCATGGGGACGCCGCGGTAACCCATGTTCTCTATCTCATTAATTACTGCCTGTACCTGTGCCTCGGTAGCATCGTTTTTCATTACCACCAACATCTGCCTGTTCCTCCTTTGGTTTGATAATCCATAGCTTTAATCCGCTGACCTGACGGACTTGACGAAAGCCTTGATTTTAGCCACGTCTTTAACCCCCCCGCTCTCCACCCCGCTGGAGACATCAACCCCCCAGGGTCTCAAGTCTGATACCATCTTTCCTACATTTTCCGGGTTGAGTCCGCCGGCAATGATTACCGGGAATTTTTCTGCCGCCCGCCTGGCTATCTCCCAGGCGAAGACCTTGCCTGTCCCCCCGTACTTTTGCTCTAGCCAGGTATCAAGCAGGTATAGGGGAGAACGAGAACCAAGTACCCGTTGGCCATTTTCCAGATGAGCGAGAAGCTTCTCCTCGTCCCAGCCGGGCATTATATGTACCGTCTTTATCAGCGGTTTTTCGATTTTTTGGCAGTAGTCCCAGCCCTCGTCACCGCTGAGCTGTACCCAGTCCAGCCCGCAGTCAGAAGCCGCTGCATTTACCGTGGACGCGGGCATATTGACGAATACCCCGACTAACGGCAGGCTATGTTCTTTAACCGCAACCGCTATCTCCTGCGCCTTCTCACGCGTAACCTGCCGGTGGCTGGGGGCAAAGACCACCCCGATAAGGTCAGCCCCGGCCTCTATTGCCGCCCGGGCATAGGAGACCCCAGTAATGCCGCAAATCTTAATTTTGGTCAAAGTAACTCCTTTATCTTGGCCGCCACGTCATCGGCGGTAACCAGCGCTTCGCCGACCAGCATGGCGTTAACCCGCCATTCCTTAAGCTTTTGCGCCTCATCCCGCCCCTTTATGCCGCTTTCACTGACCACTACCCGGCCGCGGGGGATGGGGGGGCGGAGCTTTCTGGTTACATTTATATCTACATTCATGGTGTTAAGGTCACGATTATTAATACCGATTATCTGGGCATCGTGTGCCAGCGCCTTTTTTAGCTCATTCCGGTTGTGTACCTCGACCAGGCACTGCATTCCCAGGGCGTGGCTTAAGGAAAGCAGCTCCTCAAGCCCGGCATCGTCCAGTATGGCCACAATCAGCAGCACGGCGTCGGCTCCCCAGGCACACGATTCAAATATCTGATAGGGCTTCAGTATAAAATCCTTCCTTAGTAGCGGGATATCGGGCAAGGTGCGCTTAATAGATTCAAGGTCTTCCCGGCTCCCCCCAAAATACCGCGACTCGGTGAGCACCGATATTGCCGCCGCCCCGCATTGGGCATAGGTGCTGGCGAGCTTGACCGGGTCGAGGTCAGCCCGTATCACTCCCCGGGAAGGCGACGCCCGCTTGACCTCGGCGATTAAACGGAGGCTATCCCCGCTTAGAGCCGCCGCCAGATTCAGGGGCAAAGGTCTTTCCATAATGGCTGACCTGAGCTCGGGCAGGGGGAAAGCTTTCTGCCTCTGCTCTACCTCTTTTAGTTTTTCGGCAATAATCTTATCTAGAAACATGGCTCTTAACCGTAGCTCTGGCTCAGTTTAATCAGCTTCTCCAGCTTTTCCAGCGCCCTTCCGCTGTCTATGGCTTCTTGGGCTATTTCGGTGCCTGCCTTCAGGGCGGGTAGCCCGGCGCTATTCTTAACGCGGCTGCCAACGGCGATGCCGGCGGCGGCGTTCATTATCACCGCGTCCCTTCTCGGCCCCCTCTCCCCCTCCAGCACCGCCCGCAGTATGGCGGCGTTCTCCTGTGGCGTGCCTCCCGCCAGCGTATTTACCCCGGCCACTTCCAGCCCGAAGTCCTCCGGCGATATTTGATAGTCGGTAATCTTGCCGTCCTTCAGTTCCCACACCCGGGACTTGCCGGCTGTTGAGATTTCATCCATTCCACTCAGGCTATGGACGACCAGGGCGCGCCTTGAGCCCAGGCGCTGGAGCACCCGGGCCATCTTTTCGCCCAGTTCCTCGCCTGGCACGCCCAGCACGATAGAATCGGCCAGCGCCGGGTTGGTCAGCGGGCCGAGGATATTAAATATAGTACGTATGCCAATCTCACGCCGGGGGGCAGCGGCTAACTTCATTGACGGGTGGAAGAGAGGAGCGAACATGAAGCCGATGCCTACCTTTTCCAAGCAGTCTTTTACCTGACCGGCATTGAGTTCAATTTTTATGCCCAGTGCTTCCAGGACATCAGCACTGCCGCACTGACTGGTCATGGCGCGGTTGTTGTGCTTGGCTACCTTTATCCCGGCACCAGCGGCGACAAAAGCGGCGGCAGTTGAAATATTAAAACTCCGGGAGTCATCACCCCCGGTGCCGACAATATCAATCACCGGCTCAGTTGTTTTTACCCGGACTGACTTGGCCCGCATGACGCTGGCCAGCCCGGCAATCTCGTCGGCGGTTTCTCCTTTGATTCTCAAGGCGGTGACAAAGGCACCGAACTGGGCGGGCGTTACTTGCCCCGTGGTCATCTCCTCCATTACCTCGGCGGCCTGCTTCATGGTAAGGGACTGCCCCGCAACTAGTAGGCTGATGGCTTCCTTAATCAATTTTCCACCTCACCCCCTTTATCCCCCTCTCCTTCAAAGGAAAGGGGGAGAGGTTTTGTGAAGAAGGGTGAAACCCTTCTTAGACATCCTTACTATAGTTTAATTGTAAGAAATTCCTTAATACATCCTTCCCAGCGTGGGTCATGAAAGATTCCGGGTGGAACTGCACGCCTTCCACCGGGTATTGGCGGTGGCGAAGCCCCATGATGGTGTTGTCCTCGGTCCAGGCGGTTACCTCCAGGCAGTCGGGGAGCTCTTCCCGGACTACGACCAGGGAGTGATAGCGGATGGCGGGGAAGGGGTTGGGGAGCCGGTGAAAAACACCGGTATCATTATGGTAGACCGGCGAAGACTTACCGTGCATAATCGCTTGAGCGGGGCCGAAGGCGCCTCCGTAGCTGTAGCCGATGCACTGGTGACCCAGGCAGACGCCGAGGATGGGCACATTATCCCCGAAATGCTTTATGACATCGTTGGATATGCCGGCGTTTAAGGGGGTAGAGGGGCCGGGTGAGATTACGATGCGCTCCGGGTTCATCCTTTCAATCTCGTCTAGGGTTGTCCTGTCGTTGCGGACTACTCGCACCTCTTCCCCCAGCTCGCTTAAGTACTGGAACAGATTATAGGTGAAGCTATCGTAGTTATCTATCAGTAACAGCATGGGTCATCTCCGTAGCCTCGGCCTGTTCAATAGCTTTTAGTAAAGCGTGAGCTTTGTTTAAGGTTTCCTCGTATTCCCGCGCTGGCACGCTGTCATAGACAATGCCGGCGCCAGCCTGGACGTGGGCGGTGCCGTTGGCCATGACGATAGTCCTTATGGTTATGGCGGTATCCATATTACCGGAGAAGCTGAAGTAGCCCGCGCAGCCGGCGTAGGGTCCCCTCTTGTCTGGCTCAAGCTCGGCAATAGCCTCCATGGCTCGGATTTTGGGAGCGCCGGAGACGGTGCCGGCGGGAAAACAGGCGCGCAGGGCGTTAAAGGGTGTGAGTTCGGGGCGCAGCCTGCCTTCTACATTAGTGACCAGGTGCATGACGTGGGAGTAGCGTTCCACATCCATAAGCTCGCTGACCTTGACTGTTCCCGGCAGGCTCACCCGCCCGATGTCGTTGCGCCCCAGGTCTACCAGCATTATATGCTCGGCCCGCTCCTTTTCGTCATTGCGGAGCTCTTTTTCCAGTTGGGCATCCTCGATGGGTGTCTTCCCCCTCGGCCTTGTCCCGGCTAGGGGGCGGGTGGTTACCGTGCCGTTTACCGCTCTTACCAGGATTTCGGGGGAGGAGCCGATGAGCTGGAAGTCCTTTAAGTCCAGGAAGAACATATAGGGTGATGGGTTGATGCCCCGCAGGGCCCGGTAGATTTCAAAGGGATGGGTGTTGGTGCGCCGGCTCAGGCGCTGGGAGAGCACAATCTGGATGGCTTCGCCCTCGATTATATATTGCCTTGCCTTCTCAACATTGGCTTCAAACTCTTCTCTAGTGAGGTTGGAAGAGATTTCGGCAGGTTGTGCCGGTGTGTCTGCTATCAGGTGCCGGGGGTTTTTAATGGGTCGGGCGAGCCTGCTGGCTAGTTCCTCTATCTTCTCTATTGCTGCTTGGTAGGCGCTGTCTGCATCACCATCGGGGTGGGCGTGGCTGACGATTTTAATCTGGTGAGTAGCATGGTCGAAGATGAGCATAGTATCAACGAACATGAACACCGATTCGGGTAGGGCCAGGGGGTCAGAAGCTGGTGAGGGGAGTTCTTCTAAGCGCCGTATTGTTTCGTAGGCAAGGTAGCCGACGGCGCCGCCGCAGAAATCGGGCAGTCCGCTTGCTGGTACCAGCCTGTGCTTGTTCATTTCCTCGGCGATGAGGTTAAGGGGGTCGGTTTTATCTCCCTCTCTGGTGCTGAGCACCCGGTAGGGCTCGGTGCCGATAAAGCTGTAGTGAGCCACCTGTTCGCCGCCTTCAACGCTCTCCAGAAGGAAGGAATAGCCGCCGCGTTTTACCTTCAAGAAGGCGGAAACCGGTGTATCCGAACCCGCCGCAATCTCGCGGTAGACGGGCACCAGATTTCCTCTCTTTCCCAGTGCTTTAAATTCTTCCAGTGTTGGATGGTACACAGTAAACTTAGCTCCTTTTCCCCAAAAAAATAACCTCTCACCCCTATAGGGGCGAAAGGTTAATCCTTCGCGGTGCCACCCTAATTGATTACCAAAATGGCAACCATCTCTTTTCGGGTACAGCCTATAACGCGATACCCTGAGCTCTGCTAACGGTGCTCCTCCGACAAAGCCTACTCGGTAATCCCTTTCGGTTTGCGGCTCCCGAGTCCATTCAACCCCAGCGCTGGCACCGGCTTCCACCTTACCCGGCTCTCTTTAACCTCGCTTGGGGTCTACTAGTCTCGTTCTCAGCCTTTATTCGATATTCAGTTTGGAGTTAGTATACATAATTACTCATTTGTTGTCAAGTAGGCAGGTTTCTGCTGTTGGAGCAGTGATGGACAGCGGGTAAAACATGAGCCCAAACCCTGTCACGCTTGACTTTTACCTCTTACGTTTTTATAATATTCCAGTTGACTTGCGTCAGAAATATTGCCCGAGTGGCGCAATGGAAGCGCAACCGACTTGTAATCGGTAGGTTAGTGGGTTCGAATCCCCTCTCGGGCTGGGATTTATTGGTGATGTGGGGAGGGGTGCCGGAGTGGTTAATCGGAGCAGACTGTAAATCTGCCGCCCAAAGGGCTACGTAGGTTCGAATCCTACCCCCTCCACCATGGCTTAAAAAATAGAAATATGTTATCTTGGTCATAGTGCCCACATAGCTCAGCCGGTAGAGCACGTTCTTGGTAAGAACGGGGTCACCAGTTCGAATCTGGTTGTGGGCTTAAATAAAGGGGGTTAAAAATGGCAAAGAAGAAATTTGAGCGGACCAAGCCCCATTGCAATGTGGGCACTATCGGTCATGTCGACCATGGCAAGACGACCTTGACCGCGGCGATTACTCTGGTGTTATCCAAGGCGGGGTTTGCCGATTACCGAGAGTTTGCTACTATTGATAACGCGCCTGAGGAAAAGGCGCGGGGACTGACCATCGCCATCGCTCATATTGAGTACGAGACTGAGAAACGCCATTACGCTCATATTGATTGCCCGGGGCATGCCGATTATATTAAGAATATGATAACCGGCGCTGCCCAGATGGACGGTGCCATACTGGTGGTGGCGGCTGATGATGGAGTGATGCCTCAGACCAGGGAGCATCTCCTGCTGGCGCATCAGGTGGAGGTGCCGTACATAGTGGTCGCTCTTAACAAGGTTGACCTGGTTGATGACCCTGAGCTACTAGAGGTAACCGAGATGGAGCTGCGGGAGGAATTGCTGCCTAAATACGGCTTCCCCGGCGCCGAGATTCCCATTATTAGAATAAGCGCCCTTAAGGTTCTGGAGTGCGGCTGCGGTAAGCGGGACTGCCAGTGGTGCGGTGCTGTCTGGAAGCTGATGGACGCCGTTGACAGCTATATTCCGACCCCGGTGCGGCCTAAGGACAAGCCCTTCCTGATGCCGGTGGAGGATGTCTTCAGCATCAAGGGGCGGGGTACCGTGCCCACGGGCAGGGTTGAGAGAGGAGTGATTAAAGCTGGGGATGAGATTGAGATAGTCGGCCTGCACCACGAGCCCCACAAGACGGTGGCTACCAGCTTGGAGATGTTCCACAAGATCCTGGATTATGCTGAGCCAGGAGATGCTGTCGGCATTCTGCTGCGGGGTATAGATCGGGAGGAGATAGAGCGGGGTCAGGTTTTAGCCGCCCCCGGCAGCATTAAGCCACATACCTACGCTGAGGCTCGGGTATATGTTTTGAGCAAGGAGGAGGGAGGCAGGCACACCCCCTTCTTTAACGGTTATAAACCCCAGTTTTATATCAGGACTACTGACGTTACCGGGACTATTGAGCTACCGGAAGGGGTGGAAATGGTCATGCCCGGTGATAATATAGACATGAAGATAAAGCTTATCTATCCGGTAGCCATGGAGCAAGGTCTACGTTTTGCTATCAGGGAAGGGGGTAGAACGGTAGGTGCTGGTACCATTAGCCGCATCATCGAGTAAAAATGGCGAGGAAGGCTGAAGCCAGGAATATTATCTATCTTGCCTGCACCGAGTGCAGGGAGAGAACATATACTACCAGTAAGAACAGGCGCAATGACTCCCAGAGGTTGGAGCTCAAAAAGTATTGCCCCCGTTGTCGCACTCATACCCTCCATAAGGAGACAAAGTAGTGGCCGGCAACTAAAGAGGTATGTGAGGCTCTTTCATGACGCATCGTACCGCTACCAAGCGTTCCAGGTTTAGTTTTATTGGTGAAACCATAGCCGAGTTAAAAAAGGTAGTTTGGCTCACCAGAAGAGAGATGACTTATTTGACCTTCATGGTGCTAATTGTGGCTATTATAGTGGCCCTAATTCTAGGAGCCTTTGATTTTGGTTTTACCAACCTGGTCGACAAATTCTTTCTGGGCGGATAGAAGCTTATCGCCTGGCTTTTTTAAAGAATCCTGGTCTTAAATGAGGTTATCGGTGGAAGGGAATCAGAAAAGTTGGTTTGTAGTTCATACCTACTCTGGGTATGAAGAGCGAGTTAAGAAGAATCTGGAGCAGCGCATCAAGTACATGGACAGCGGTGGGGAGATTTCCCAGGTAATCATACCTACTGAGGTGGAGATTGAGGTTAAGAATGGGCAGCGGCGCAACGTGGATAAGAAGATACTGCCCGGTTATATTTTGGTTCAGATGGAGCTGAGCGATCAGAGTTGGAATATAGTGCGTAATACCCCCGGTGTTACCGGTTTCGTTGGTAGTGGTAATAAGCCAACTCCTCTTGAGGAGGGGGAAGTTAATCAAATTCTGAAACAGATGGAAGCGGAAGCACCCCGGGTGAGGGTCGGTTTCCGCAAGGGGCAGAGCGTGCGGGTGACCAGCGGCCCCTTTATTGATTTTGTCGGGGTGGTGGATGAAATCAGCTTGGATAAAGGCAAGGTCAAGGTGCTTCTTTCCCTTTTTGGGCGGGAGACGCCGGTAGAGCTTGACTTTTTGCAGGTGGAGAAGCTTTAGGGAGGCAAAGTGGCCAAAAAGGTTAAGGCAATAATTAAACTACAGATTCCGGCGGGGAAGGCTAACCCAGCGCCGCCGGTAGGCCCTGCCTTGGGACAGCACGGGCTTAACATTATGGCTTTCTGCAAGGAGTACAACGAGCGTACTGCCAGCCAGGAAGGCTCTATCGTTCCGGTGGAAATAACCGTATTTGAGGATCGCTCTTTTACCTTTATTACCAAAACGCCGCCGGCTACCGATTTGCTTAAAAAAGCATTGGGTATAGAGAAGGGCTCCACTGGTACTGGGCATGAACAGGTGGGTAAGATAACTCGAGCCCAACTTAGAGAGATAGCCCAGCTTAAGGCTAAGGATTTGAATGCCGGCAGTATCGAAGGGGCGGAGCGAATCATAGAAGGCACCGCCCGAAGTATGGGTATTGAGGTGGAATAACGGTGGTAAAACACGGTAAGAAATATAACGAAGCGGTAAGTCTGGTAGACAGGAACAAGCTTTATCCCCCTCAGGAGGCTATTGAGCTGGCCAAGAAGGCGGCTTATTCCAAATTTGATGAGACGGTTGAGCTTCACCTGCGGATGGGTGTTGACCCCCGTGACGCTACCCAGCAGGTGCGCGGTGTGGCTCTATTACCTCATGGTTTGGGCAAGAAGGTGCGGGTTCTGGTTTTTACTCAAGGTGAAGCGGCCAGAGACGCTGAGTCTGCCGGAGCCGACTTTGTTGGCGGTGATGATTTGATTAAGAAGATTGAGGGGGGATGGCTGGATTTTGATGTCACTATCGCTACTCCCGATGTGATGGGTAAGGTAGGTCGGCTGGGAAAAATCCTGGGGAGGAAGGGACTGATGCCTAACCCTAAGTCGGGGACGGTGGTAGCTGCCGCAGACATACCCCGGGCAATCAACGAAGCCCGCCAGGGGCGGGTGGAGTTCAAGCTGGACAGGACAGCTATCATTCATGTCTCGCTGGGTAAGGTCAGCTTTGAGGCTGATAAGTTGATGGAAAACCTTACCGCCGTGATTGAAGCCATATCGCGTGCTAAACCCGCTGGTGCCAAAGGCCAGTATATCAAGACTGTCTCTTTAACTACCACCATGGGGCCTGGTGTGAAGCTTGACTTGAAACCAACCCTGTCGTTAACCTCCAGTTAACAAAAATCTAGACTAAAAGGGGACATTCATATGGAAGATGTTGCTATCGTTGGTGCCGGACAGAGCGCCTTCAACCGTAGCTGCGGCGAGTCTATCCGGGAGCTATCTTTTGAAGCCTACAAGGAGGCGCTGGAGGGGCTGGATATCACCGGTGACAATATAGATGCCTCGGTCATCTGCTCGGCGCCGGAATACGATAAACAGCGCTCGCCGTCGGGCTTGATTTCGGAGTACCTGGAGCTGACCCCCAAGCCGACTTTCTATGTCGAGACGGTCTGTTCCTCAAGCAGCACCGGATTGCGGATAGCCTGGTCGCTGATAAAGGCTGGGCTGCACCAAGTGGTGGTGGTAATCGGCTTCCAGAAGATGTCCGAGCTCTCTTCCAGGGACGCTGCCGAGAGGATGGGGCGTGGGGGAGATATAATCTGGGAGTCACCCTTCGGCATCACCATGCCCGCCGGCTACGCCATGTACGCCCGGGCCCACATGGACAAGTACGGCACCACCGAGGAGCAGATGGCCAAGATTAGGGTCAAGAACTCCCACTACGGGGCGTCCAACCCCAAGGCCAACTACCGCAAGGAGTTGAGCCTGGAGGATATCATGCACTCGGATATGATAACCAGCCCCCTGAAGAAGTTCGACTGCTGCGCCAACGCCGATGGCTCCTCCTGCATCATCCTGGCCAGCGGCGATGTGGCTAAAAGCATAACTAAAAAGCCTATCTGGGTTATCGGGCTGGGGGCGGCCACCGACACCATGACCATGGCCGGCCGGCAGTCGCTCACCGGGCTGCGCTGCGCCCAGGAGGCGGCCAAGCAGGCCTACAAGATGGCCGGGATTAAGCCCCAGGACGTAGACGTGGCCGAGGTTCACGACTGTTTCACCATTTCCGAGATTCTGGCCTACGAAGACCTGGGCTTCGCCAAGCCCGGCGAGGGGGCGGGGCTGATTGAGGACAAACAGACCTACGCCGACGGCAAGATACCGGTAAATGTTGACGGCGGTCTTTTATCTAAAGGACATCCAATTGGCGCTACCGGCGGCTCGCAGGTTCGGACTATTGTCCGCCAGCTCCGTGGGGAGGCCGCCGAGGCCCAGGTAAAGGATGCCGAGATAGGCCTGGTGCACAATATCGGCGGCGTCGGGCAGTACGGTAACGTAACCATTTTGAGGAGGTAGTTAATGGGCTTTGAGAATTTTGGCACAGTCAGCTTTACCACCGAAGCCAAGGTGGCTGATTTTATCACCCAGCTGGAGGCGGGTAAGGTTATGGCCACCCGGTGCCGGAAGTGCGGCGGCAGCTACTTCCCGCCCAAGGTGGACTGCCCCAGGTGCCTTTCCAGCGATGTTGAGTGGTTTGAGATTAAGAGCAAGGGCAAGCTCTTGAGCTATACCGTGGTCAACTACGGCCCCACCGGTTTTGAGAACGACGCCCCCTATATCCTGGCTCTGGCCAGGTTTGACGAGGGCATCCAGGTCCTGGCCCGTTTGAGCCGGGATATCGCCGAGAAGGATATCAAGGTTGGTATGGATTTGATGGTAAAGCCAACAAAATCGGCTGATAACAGGATTGCCTACGAATTTAGAAGAGCCTAGCAAGGAGGATAATCATGGTTGGTATTACCTCATACGGCGCTTACGTACCTCTCTACCGGCTGAGCCGGGAGGTGGTAGCTAGAGGTGCCCGGGGCGAGAAGGCGATATGTAACTTCGACGAGGACAGCGTCACCATGGCGGCGGCGGCGGCTATCGACTGCCTGATCGGTCTTGACCGGGATACGGTGGACGGGCTGTATTTCGCCACCACCACCTCCCCCTATAAGGAGAAGTCGGGGGCGACAATAGTGGCTATGGCCGCTGACCTTAAAGAGGAGGTCCTTACCGCTGACTTCGCCAATTCTTTGCGGGCGGGGACTTCGGCCCTCAGGTCGGCTATTGACGCAGTCAAGGCCGGCTCGGCCAAAAAGGTGATGGTGACGGCGGCTGACTGTCGTCTGGGGCTTCCCGGCTCGGTCTATGAGCAGAACTTCGGCGATGGCGCCGGTGCCCTTCTTATCGGGAACAGTGATGTTATCGCCACCATCGAAGAAAGCTACTCGGCCTATAACGAGATAACCGACGTGTGGCGGTCTGACGGCGACACCTTTATCCGCTCCTGGGAAGACCGCTTTACCACCACCCACGGCTACGCGGCGGCGGTAACTGCCGCGGTTTCCGGGCTGTTAAAGAAGACCGGCCTTAAGCCGGCGGATTTCGCTAAGGTGGTCTTCTATACCCCGGACGCCCGCCGCAGTGCCGATGTGGCTAAAAGACTGGGCTTTGACCCCAAGACCCAGCTTCAGGACCCCTTCTTTAACAACATGGGCAACACCGGCACTGCCCTTCCCCTGATGCTGCTGGTAGCGGCGCTGGAGGAGGCCAAGGCTGGCGACCGCATACTGCTGGCCAGCTACGGCGAGGGCAGCGATGCCTTCGTCCTGCAGGTGACCGACCAGATAGCCAAAATAAAGGCCCGGCGCGGGATGAAGGGGTACCTGGAGTCAAAGAAAGTAATGGATGATTACCGCCAGTACCTCATCTGGCGGGGAATCCTGCCCATAGAGCCACGCAAGGAGACGGTGGCCTTTATCTCGGCCCCGGCCCTGTGGAGGGAACGTGATGCTAACCTGCGCTTCCACGGCGTTAAGTGCCAGGTTTGCGGCACCATCCAGTTCCCGCCGCAGCGGGTCTGCACCAAGTGCCAGGCCAAAGACCAGTTCGAGCCCTACCGGCTGTCGGATAAGAAGGCCGAGATATTCACCTTCTCCATGGACTATATCACCTACCCGGTGCTGGAGCGCCCGGTGGTCAACGTCACCGTTGATTTTGAGGGTGGGGGCAGGGCGCTGCTGTATCTGACCGACCGCGAGGCGGAGCAGGTCAAGTGCGGCCTGCCGGTGGAGATGAGCTTCAGGAAGCTGCTGGTTAAAGACGGTATCCATAACTACTACTGGAAAGCGATACCCGTAAGGACATAACTGATAGAATAAAGGGGAGGTAACCCTATGGAAGGTATTAAGGATAGAGTTGCAATAGTGGGCATGGGCTGTACCCAGTTCGGCGAACTGTGGGATAAAGGTCATAAGGACCTGCTGGTCGATGCCTGTTATGAAGCCTTTGAGGATGCCGGAATCGAGCCCAAGGACATTCAGATGGCTTGGTATGGTAGCCGCGAGACCGGCTTTACCGGCACCCAGCTGGCCAACGCCATAAAGCTGGACTACATCCCGGTCAGTCGGGTGGAGAACTTCTGCGCCGGCGGCACCGATACCTTCCGCAACGCCGCCTATGCCGTGGCCAGCGGTGTCTGCGAGATCGCCCTGGCGGTGGGGGTGGAAAAGTGTAAGGACCACTACGGCGGCTTTTGCATGGATATTCTCGACCCCTTTGACCGCAGCATGGTGGAATGGGAGCTGCCACCGGCCAGCCAGTTCGCCCTGCTGGCCACCAGATATATGCATCACTACGGCTGGAAGTACGAGGACTTCAAGCGGATACTCTCCATGATTGACGTCAAGAACCATCACAACGGCACCATGTCGCCCAAGGCCCAGTTCCATCGGGAGATAACCATAGAGCAGGCCATGAACGCCCCCATGATTTCCTACCCGCTGGGGCTGTACGACGCCTGCGGGGTGAGCGACGGTTCGGCAGCGGCCATTATTACCACTCCTCAGATTGCCAAAAAGATGAGAAAAGACTACGTCTTGGTAAAGGCCCTGGCCCTGACCAACGGTGCCGGCCAGGCGGTAATGCAGCCGGAGTATAATTTCATCTCCATACCGGAGACGGCAACCGCCGCCGAGCACGCCTACAAGGAGGCGGACATTACCACTCCCCGTGACGAGGTGGATGTGGCCATAGTCCATGACTGTTTTTCCATTACCGAGCTGATGACCATGGAGGACTTACAGTTCAGCCCCAGGGGTAAGGCCCCGGAGGATGTTGAAGCCGGTACCTTTACTCTGGAGGGAGAACTGCCGGTTAATACCGATGGCGGACTGAAATGCTTCGGTCATCCCCTTTCGGCCAGCGGGCTGAGGATGATTTATGAGATCTATAAGCAGTTGCAGGGTAAGGCCGGTCCCAGACAACTCAAGAAGGCCGATATCGGTTTAACCCATAATGTGGGGGGTATCTGCGGCTTTTTTAATTGTACCGTGGCTTTATTTGGAAAGCCTTAATCTGTTATAATATAAAAAATAAATATTCCTGAGACAGCGGGCGCCGTTAGGGCTTAATAGACTGCCTGCCGAGGAAAAAGGGCTTGAATGGTAGGTCCTTGTGCGGCAGGCGCAAGGACTTGCTTTTTTAGGCGAATATCTATCAGTGTGAATTGGGGGTAAAGGGATATGTCTAGGGAAAAGAAGACAGAAATTATTGAGAGCCTGCAGGGGCTATTTTCTCGATGCAGCGTTGCTATCTTGACCGATTACCGGGGTCAATCAGCTAATGAGATGACCCAGTTGCGGCGCCGGCTGAGGGAGGTGGGGATTGAGTATAAGGTAGTGAAGAACACGCTGGCCCGGTTTGCCGCCCAGAGGTCGGGTAGGGAGGAACTGTTTGGTTTCCTTGAGGGTCCGGTGGCGATTGCTTTTGGCTATGGCGATATAACTGAGCCAGCTAAAGCTTTAGCCACCTATATTGAAGACTCAAAAGCCGGCATGAGTATCAAGGGAGGCTTTTTACCTGACAGGCTGCTTACCAAGGATGAGGTAACCACTCTTTCTGCCTTACCGCCGAAAGAGGTGTTATTAGCCATGGTTGTGGGTGGGGTGCAAGGCCCTATCTCGGCTCTGGCGAGCCAGCTTGCTTCCCCGATGATGGGGGTTATAGCTGGGCTACAAGCGAGAATTCAACAATTGGAGGGAGAATAAGATGCCACAAGAGGAAGCCAAGGGCAAAAAAACAGCCAAAAAGCCCGCCGCTAAGGTTGAGGTTAAGGAAGCGGTAGTTGAGGCTGAAGTAAAGGAAGCCGAGGCTAAGGCTGCAGCCAAGGAATCCAAAGCTAAGGCTGAGGTCAAGAGTTCGGCAGTCGTTGAGGAGATAATGGCCAGCATCAAGAAGATGAATGTGCTTGAGTTATCAGAGCTGGTCAAGGCGCTGCAGTCTGAGTTCGGCGTTAGCGCTCCGGTGGCGGTAGCGGCCCCGGCGGCGGCACCGGCTGGAGCGGCGGCTCCGGCGGTGGCTGAAGAGAAAACGGAGTTCAGCGTTATTCTCAAAGAAATCGGGGCTAATAAAATCAGCGTTATCAGAGCAGTGAGAGAAGTGACTACCCTGGGGCTGAAAGAGGCGAAGGACTTCGTGGAGAGTGCCCCTCAGACGGTAAAAGAGGGGATTAATCAAGAAGAGGCGACTACCATAAAGCAGAAACTCGAAGCTGCTGGAGCTACTGTAGAGGTTAAATAAAGCTAAGGGGTTTAAGTCATGCCTCTGAGCGATCATTTTATACTAATGGGCGTAGGTGGCATTTTTGTCATCCTGGGCATAATCCTGATTTTCTGGGGTAAGGGTGAGGAGAAGGGTTATTACAGTTCTCTTGCCGGTCGTCCTGATGCTAGGGAGTTTCTGGAACACTGGCCGCAGCGCCCCAGGGTTGGGGCGGGGCAGATAGGTGGCTGGATATCTCTGTCTGTTGGACTGGTTCTGGCGGTGGTGGGTGGTGTCCTTTGGTTTTGGGGTTAAAAATACCCCGGATACTTGCCCTGGCGGCGGAATACATCTTCACTATGCAGATTCATGCCCTAGAAGGCAGAATCCTGAATTACGAGGTAAAGTGACGCCGAGATTCCTGTTGACCCCCGGCCTTGCCTCACTTTATATAGTGTCTCAACAATAGGCTACTTTCTGAAAGTTTGATTGTTGTTTAAGGAGATATTTTGGCATTGAGCATAGCTAATAGCCAGAGCAATAGACCCAATTCCCGCTGGTATGTACTTACCCTGGCAGCATTAACTTTAACCTTTACTGTTGCCATGCAACAGATTTGTATGTCGGTTCTTTTCAAGGAGATATCAGAGGACCTCGGCTTGAGCTTGGTGGAAATAGGTGTTATCTGGGGTATGCCTGCCTTGTCTGGTTTGCTTATCGTGTTCACCGGAGGGTTGCTGTCTGACCGCTACGGGGCAAGACGTGTTATAGGAATTGCCTGTCTCGTGGCGGGACTGGCTGGTGCCCTGAGAGGTGTAGCCGGGGACTTTACCAGCTTGGCATTCTTCTCCTTCTTCTTTGGTCTGGGGATTTGGGTCATACCGGCCAGTGTCTTTAAGACCAATGCCACCTGGTTTTCTGGAAGACCGCTGGTGATTGCTAATAGCGCGGCGTCAGCCGGTATGGGATTGGGGTTTACCGTGGGGTCATTGATTAGTGCCACCATACTATCGCCGTTACTGGGTGGCTGGCAGAACGTGTTGTTCTTGTACGGTGGTATTTCAGTCATATTTGGCTTGCTGTGGCTGCTCACGGTGAGAGAGATGGATTTGCCTGGGTCAGTTGATTCCAAAGGTGGTGTGCCACTGCGCCAGTCGATATCACGCGTATTTCCCATAAAATCTCTCTGGTTTATCGGCTTGACCCTGTTAGGTTATTCGGCCTGTATTCAAGGCATGGTTGGTTACATGCCCACTTACCTTCGTAATATCGGCTGGACGGCAGCCGGTGCTGACGGTACGTTGTCTGCTTTTACTGCGGTCAGTACCTTGGGAGCTATCCCACTGGCTCTGCTATCCGACAGGCTTGGTTTGAAAAAAGCGGTTCTTTTTCCGGTACTGGTGGTTACTATTTTGGGTACGGCTCTGTTGCCGTTGGTTGATAATGGCATGGTATTCGTTCTGATGATATTGATTGGCGTGGCTCGTGACGGGTTTATGGCCGTCTGTCTTACTATGAGCACCGAGACGGAGGGGATTGGAGTAGTCTATGCTGGGACCGCCATGGGGCTGGCGCAGACTGTTCTTAATGTCGGCTCGCTTATTTCTCCTCCCCTGGGCAACAGCCTGGCCGATCCTAGTAATCCTGCATCACCATTACCATTCTTTCTCTGGGCGGCTTTCGGGCTTCTGGCCTTAGTGGCTTTCTTTTTTGTAAAGGAAACGGGGTGGAAGCGGAGAGAATTGCCCCGGCAATAGCTGAGGCGGTGTCTGTTTCCCTGGCTATACGAGACTTCGCGGCCTGTACTGGATAGCTTCGGCTATGTGGTGGGCTTTGATGGTATCAGCCCCCTCCAGGTCGGCCAGGGTGCGGCCTATCTTGAGGATGCGGTGGAAGGCGCGGGCGGAAAGATAAAGCTGTTTCATTGCCGTCTTGAGCAGGCTCTGGGCTGACTCCTCCACCTGGCAGAATTCCCTTACCTCGGTGGGTGTCATCTCAGCATTGCAGGCTAATATTGTACCATCAAAGCGCTGGCGCTGTGTTGAGCGGGCATTTTCAATCCTCTTCTGAACTTTCTCTGATTTTTCCCCCAGCCTGTCATCAGTCAGCTTCTCGTAATCAATATGGGGCACCTCAACAAAGATATCGACCCGGTCAATGAACGGACCGCTGATGCGCTTCTGGTAGCGGGTGATCAGGCCCGGTGAGCAGGTGCATTGCTTGAACGGGTCGCCGTAGTAGCCGCAGAGGCAGGCACGCAGCTAATAAAGTGGCTAAATGCGTAACTTAAATTCTTACATCCACGTGGTTATATCGATGTTCGTGCAGTGGTGATTACACAAGCCTGACAATCGTTACCTGCGGCTAGCTAATGTTCTCAAACCAGACTTTTCTTCGGAGGGGAGCATTCTTTCTCTTCCCTTGTTATGGCTCTAATGATGGCGAACCTTGTTACACAACATACTATATTCTTTTAGTCAATGGCTCCAGTAATCCAGCTCTCTATTTCACTATCACACCGGTGGGCAGACCCCAGCCTCTTTTTTCCTGGCTCCCAAATTAGCGTTTAGATACGGGC
>Ga0315555_1000466_pt1 | contig 28573 bp, 27 predicted proteins | sample SalMarSW160380MG_FD_202113 | JGI IMG/M metagenome (GOLD analysis project Ga0315555, IMG submission 202113) | Salt marsh sediment microbial communities from the Plum Island Ecosystem LTER, Massachusetts, United States - Salt Marsh Sediment SW1603-80 ... | reverse complement strand
TATAACAGGTTTTGGTGATATGTACCTGTATTCCGGATATCAGGTTCTGAATGAGGCGGGTGCAAGTCCGGCAGTATCTCTGTCTGCCCAGACAAAGATACCCACAGCGGGTGGTAATTTAGGAACCGGAAAATTTGATTACGGAGGTTCTGCCAGTATGTTCAAAATGTTTAACAATTACTCGTTTTTTATGGATCTGGGGTTCTGGTATATCGGCGACACTGATAGCATCAATTATTTGAATCCGCTTACTTTCGGAGCAGGTCTGGGACGTATATTTGGTAAAGGAAAAAATTCAGCCATGCTTTATTTCCAGGCTTATACTGAGATTATTGAGGGTTACGATCCACCCAGACAACTTTCACTGAGCATTTCGCGTTTTATGAATCAAAAGCTATTTCTTTCCATAACAGGTACAGCCGGATTGAGTGAAACCAGTTCAGATTTCATTCTTTCGGCGGGCATTAACACCAAACTTTAGTGTGGGCAGAAAAAGGTAATTGTTATGGAAATTAATTTGTGGCATCCTGTGGTTAATCATTTTACCATAGCCCTGATCATTTTCGGTGTATTCCTGGACATTATTGCAAAATTGTTTCGGAATGAGAAGCTACACTTCGCCGCCTGGCTTAACCTGCTTTTCGGTGCGACGGCCGGAGTATTTACCATCATCACCGGTCTGATTGCCGAGGATCACATAAGACAATCAGAAGTCGTTTATGGCATTCTGGAGAAACATGAAACCATCGGATTTGTCATTCTGGGCCTGGTGGTAATCATGCTGATGTGGAGATTCTTTCTGCGGGGAAAATTTCCTGGCAGGGGAGCTGCATTTTATATTCTGCTGTCGGTTTCAATGGTAATACTCATCACGATCAATGGGTTTTATGGCGGAGAAATGGTCTTTAAACACGGGGTTGCCGTGGGAACCAAATCCTTAACAGACAATCCTTCTTTCCTGGACAGAAAAGGCAATTCTTCCCGGATCTCCATGGGAGATTCCAGCTGGCTCAATGTGAAAGCAGACAGTTTGAGGGAAAAAGTGTCCGCCGGCAAACAGGGAATCCCGTCTGAAGAATAACATTTCAGACATATGGCACGTGAGTGTCCGGGACGGCAATCCAAGGGGAAACAGACATCTTTATCTTAGAAAAAAATTAGAAAACAGATATTTTCTCCAACCGGCATATATTAAATTCAATGGTGGATTTAACATAAAGAGGATTTTTTTCATGTCAAAAAGATCATCTTATATTGAGAGAATGGAAAAACAGTTGCGGCAATGGGATAAAGAACTGGATACCCAGATTGGCGAAGTCAATCGAAAAAAAGAAATAGTCAAGAATGAGTACAAAGGAGCCCTGCAGAAAATTGAGACCCGCCGGGCTGATGTCCTGAAAAAACTGGCTGATTTGAAGAATAGTGGAGAAGATTCCTGGGAAGAGTTAAAAATCGGTTTTGAAACCAGCTGGAAGGAACTTCGAAGCTCCATAGAACGTGCAAAATCAAAATTCAGATAAAGTTTTCTAATTTTCCATAATAATCTTTGTCTTGATAATTTTACATGATGATCACAACTGAGAAGATTATCAGTCCACTCTTTTTGTATTATTTAATCTCAATATGAGTAACAGGCCGGTTAATTTAAATACAATTCTGTCTGCCTTAAGAATATCCATCTATGATGGAATATTTGCGCAGAGTTTTGCTGTTCTCACCGGCAGCATTTTTCTTCCTGCATTCGCCCTGGCATTGAATGCCACTGACTTTCAGATTGGCCTGCTGGCATCCATCCCATTTTTTGCCACTTTTTCTCAACTGGCTGGTGCTTATTTTGTCGAGAAATATCAGAATAGAAAAGTAATTGTTCTCTTCTCTGCTTCACTGGCCCGGGCCATTTGGTTGCCCATAATCATATTTAGCTTTTTTCTGGCTGCCAGAGAACCGGGACGGGTGCTCCGCTATCTTATTATCTGTATCATTGTATACCACCTGTTGGCTGCCCTTTCAGGAGTATCCTGGCTTTCCTGGATGTCCCTCCTGGTTCCAGAGGAGATAAGGGGACGCTATTTCGGTTTGCGTAACAGTATTCTGGGGATTCTTACGATCACCATGACCGTTATGGGAGGCTATTATCTGGACTGGTTTGACTGCGCGTTTCCTGACTCGCCAAGGAGCAGGGCTTTTGAAATTATTTTCCTCCTGGCGGTTATTTTTGCTGCCGTGAGTATTTTTTTCCTCACAAGACAGACGGAAATTACGACCAATAACCGACCCGATGCGGGTCTCAGAACCAGATTTCTGGCTCCCCTGAAGGACAAAAGTTTTACACACTTTCTTCGTTTTGGAACCCTCTGGTCTTTTGCAGTTAATTTTGCTTCCCCTTTCTTTATCGTATACATGCTCAAAGATCTTCAGTTAAGTTATACACTGGTGAGCGTGTTGACGGTTGCTTCGGCTCTGGCGGATTTAACCGGAATGTGGGCCTGGGGTCACTTTTCCGATCAGATCGGTAACCGACCGGTTATCATAATCACTGCATTTTTCGCATGCATCCTGCCGTTACTCTGGATATTCACAAACGACTCCTTCTACTCGGTTTTTCTGCTCATTCCCCTTTTACATATTATTGGTGGATTTGTATGGGCAGGATTCAATCTGTGTGCTGTAAACCTGCTTTTTCGTATAGCACCGGAAAACGGGAATTCGGTTTATTTTGCATTCTGGAATTTCCTTAACGGTATAACCGCAGGTCTGGGAGCGCTTGCCGGTGGTTTATTCGCCTCTCTTGTTCCGGAGTCCCCCGGTTTTCTGTCGTTTACAACCGCTTCCAATTTGAAAGTTGTTTTTCTGATTTCTGCCGTTTTACGATTACTTGCTTTTCTGCAGATAAAAAACGTCCGGGAGGAAAAGGGTGTAGGACTTGTACGGGCAATACGGGTACTGCGGAGTGTAAGATCCTGGGCAACCATGATGGGTTTTCATCCCGCACTTCACTTTTTTCTCCCTGCTCACCACTTCGCACAGCAAAAAAGTCCTTACTGGCCACTATGGCAACGCAATCGCTCTAAAATTCAATAAGATCCGGATTTTGAAGCCATGTCACCTTCCGGGATTATATAAGTTCCACTCAATTTTATAATCCGATTTATCATTAAGATTTACCGGATTTTATCCGATAGTATGTGTGGCTTTGAGGCCATTACCAGCTGACTTTCCACCTTCTCCAGAAACAACAGTGAGACCGGTTGATTTCGGCAGAAAGGATTATATTTTTCGATGGAAAACATTAATTGGTATTTTTCACTGCTTTCTTTCATTCTTGTACCCTTTACGTTTCTATATGGCCAGGACACATTAAGATTTGATTATTTTAGAGGAGTGCAATACGGCATTGAGGGCGATTTTGTAAGCGCCAGGACATGTTTTTCAGAATCTCTCAGCGCAGATTCTCTATATGTACCGGCGAAAATGAATCTGGCCGTGGTTGAGGAAACTCTGGGAAATAAATTAAGTAAAGATGCCGCAGTCCTTTATTTCCAGGCTATTCAGCTGGGAAACAGGGACAGCCTGGATGGTAAAATCGAGAAATTGACCAGCGCATTACAGATTAATCCGGGTTTCGGGCTGGCATATAATGAGAGAGGAATTGCCTGGGCTAGTCTATCTGAATATAATAAAGCAATCATGGATTATGACAGTGCACTGGTTTTTCTGTCTGATTATCCGGAAATATATTTTAATAAGGCTTTATCCTGTGATAAAAGTGACCGATTTCAGGAAGCCTTGGCAGCATTCATAAAATTTGTAGAATATGCACACTCAATTTATAAACCGTATATCGTTTATGCAAACGGGCGAATTAAAGATCTGCAGAGGGAATCTGACCCCTGAGGAAATTTTTATCTGGCGGTAATCCCGCCGGCTGGTAACTGGCTTACCCAATGGCTGGGATAGACCCCCATCTTTTACCTGAATCTTCCCGTTGCGGCAGGTATTTTAATTTAGGCGCCAGGACTCTTCCCGAAGACCAGGGAGTACATGAACAGCCTCTCGATATCCGGAGGGAATGATTCTCATGGTTCTGGGCCTGGCCAGTCTCACCTATGGCTTAAATAAAATAAACAGTAAGCAGCTTTTGGACAGTCTTCTCTCTCCGGCCGTTTGGCCCTGGATTCTTCCGGGATTTATACTGCTGTTTATCTTTATTATCATGGAACGCCGGTCAATCGCACCTGTAGTTTCCCCCCAGTTGTTCTCAAACAGACAACTGAACATCGGACTTTATCTGTCTTTTCCCGGAGGTATTGCAGAGGCTGGCTTGGTATTTCTTCCCTTATACGCCACCAGGTCTCTGAACATCTGCACCGGCTCGGCCGGAATACTGATGACCGCTACTGCCCTTACATTTCTTCTGCTTACCGAACCCAGGGGCATAATGGTGGACCATGCGGGGGCAAAATTTGTTTTGTTTCTGGGTACATTCGTTACCGCTCTGGGAGCTCTTTTGCTTACTACGCCTCACAATTTAACTGAATTTCTTGTCTGTGTAATTATTCTGGGCGTAGGATTAAGCGCCCTGTTAGGAACCTCCGTCTGGGATCTTGCCCTGTCAGAAACCAACGAAATGGAGCGCCCTTCCGCCCAGAGCATGCTCAGCCTGGGCGGCAGTTTCGGCACAATGATCGGAACCACACTTGCTGGGGCCTTTATTGCCTCCAATTCAGACAGCTTACCAGGATTTCATGAAATATATCTGATGGTAGATGTAGTTGCAATGGTGGGAGGGTTATTATCCCTGGGATTAAAATCAAAAACAAAAAGTCAATTCTGAAAGGTTTGAGATAGAATAAAATTCCGGAAAAGATTCATATTATGAATTAACCAGCGTGGTATTACGGATGGCAAGACATGTAAAATCACCGATAGGTAATTTTTCATAGCGGTTGTATAATTAATATTGCATGACTATTTTGGGCAAATTAAAATTATTATTACAACTCAATCAAAGAAGGAACAAGGATTTATGTCTGCGGAAGAGATCGCTGTCAAGTCAGAAAAATCTCAACAGGCTGAAGTTAAAAATCAGATCAAACGGATTTATCTTCAACAGCAGCAGAACAAAAGGAATATTATCCTGACGGATGCTGAAACCCGGATTGCCAAACTGAAGAAAATTGAAGGGTGGATTTTATCCCACCGGACTGAAATATCTGCCGCTGTGGATGCGGATTTTAAAAAATCTCCGGCAGAAGTTGAATCCCAGGAGATTTTTCTTGTTCTCTCAGAAATCAGGCATGCAGTGCGGCATTTGAAAAGTTGGATGAAACCAAAATCCACCCGCCGGACTCTTCCCTTAATTACCGTCAGGACCTGGATTCAGTATGAACCGAAAGGATTGGTATTAATCATATCACCATGGAACTTTCCTTTTCTATTGGCCGCAGGCCCGCTCGTTTCCGCTTTGGCAGCTGGAAATTGTATCATCATAAAACCATCGGAATTTTCACCTCATACCTCTCGACTGGTAAGAACAATGGTCACTGAACTTTTCCTCGAGAATGAAGTAGCCATCATCTGCGGCACCAAGGAAGTGGCCGGTGAATTACTGAAGTACCCGTTCAACCATATTTTCTTCACCGGCAGCAACGTCGTGGGGAAGGTCATAATGTCCGCGGCTGCCAGAAATCTCTCATCCGTTACTCTGGAGCTGGGGGGGAAATCCCCCACCATTGTTGACGATACCGCAAACCTCGTTGATGCTGCTAAAAAAGTTGCATGGGGAAAATTCATCAATGCAGGCCAGACCTGCGTAGCACCAGATTATGTCCTGGTAAATGAGACTGTCCAATCTACATTTTTATTACTCCTGAAGAAGGAGCTTGCCCGTTTTTACGGTGAAGGGGAACAGAAAAGATCAACCAATCCCGATTTTGCCAGGATAATAGACGACCAGCATTATCAGCGCCCGAAGGAGCTCATCCGGGAGGCAGTGGGGAAAGGTGCCAAACTGGAAACCGGTGGAATCCCGGATAATGGACAACGCTATATTCCCCCTACAATAATCAGGAATGTGAAATCCGATATGCAGATGATGCAGGAAGAAATTTTTGGTCCCGTCCTTCCGCTGCTTACCTTCCGGACACCCGATGAGGCCATAAGTATTATCAATCAAATCCCCATTCCCTTAGCTGTTTATGTTTTCAGTAAAAACAAAAAAAATATTCGGGAAATATTTAATAATACATCATCCGGAAGCGGGGGCATTAACGAGGTGGCTATACAGTTCATGCATCCATATCTTCCGTTCGGAGGACTGGGAGAAAGCGGATTCGGTAACTCTCACGGGTTTTATGGTTTCAAAGCATTTTCGCACGAAAAATCCTTTATGAAAGGAAACCGCTGGACTCCGATTAAGTTGCTCTTTCCACCATATACCGGCTGGAAGCGGCGAATTATAAACCTCCTGGTAAGGTACTTTTGAGTACCGCTTACCATTTTCAAACCGGGAAGAAGCAGTCTAACAGTAATATCAATACGAAAGTAAGATATGACAAATAATCAACCTGATTATGATTATGTGGTTATCGGATCGGGATTCGGAGGTTCTGTAGCCGCTTTGCGCCTTTCCGAAAAAGGAAATAAGGTACTGGTAATTGAAAAAGGTAAATGGTTCAAGGAAGAAGATTTTCCCGGGAGTAACTGGAATCTGAAGCGTTGGCTCTGGGTACCGTTAATCCGTTTTTTCGGATTTTTCAAAATTTCATTTTTTCGGCACATCACCGTCCTTTCCGGGACAGGAGTGGGAGGAGGATCTCTGGTTTATGCCAATACGCTTCCCCTTCCCAAACCTGAGTTTTTCAGGGCGGACAGCTGGGGTCATCTGGCAGACTGGGAATCGGAATTAAAAGTTCACTATCAGGTTGCCAGAAAAATGCTGGGAACCACCGCTAATCCGCGCCTGGAAACGGGGGATCTGGCCTTGCAGCAGCTGGCCCGGGAAATCGGCAAACAGGAATACTTTGAACCTACTCAGGTTGCAGTATTTTTCGGAGAACCGGAAGTGACGGTTCCCGATCCTTATTTCAACGGAAAGGGACCGGAACGGGCGGGGTGCATATTCTGTGGGGGTTGTATGACCGGCTGCCGCTATAATGCCAAGAATACCCTGGATAAGAATTATATTCATCTGGCCCTGCAAAAAGGGGCACAGATCCAGGCTGAATCTGAGGTGTATGATGTGATTCCCCTGGGAAATACCGATGGTTCTGACGGTTACCGCATCAGCTGGAGAACATCCACTGCTTTTTTCAGGAAAAAAGGAGAAGTGTCTTCAAAGGGAGTAATATTCGCAGGCGGTGTATTGGGTACCGTACCCTTGCTGCTCAAATTAAAAAAAACCTCGCTGCCTCATATTTCAAATACAATCGGAGCCGGCATCAGAACAAATTCGGAGAGTCTAATCGGTATCACCACTTTCAACAGGCAAACCGTTTTTTCGGATGGAATAGCCATCGGTTCCATCCTGCACAGCGATCCTCACAGCCACCTGGAACCAGTGCGTTATGCATCCGGTTCGGGATTCTGGCGGCTGATGATGAGTCCCCTGGTACATGGAAAAAACACCTTCATCAGAGTCCTGAAAGCCCTCGGTAATATTATCCGCCATCCACTGCAGAACCTGAGAGTACTGTTTGTCCGGGACTTTGCCCGGCGAACCCAGATTCTTCTTTATATGCGCACGCTTGACAGTACACTTCGGTTCAGCCCGGGCCGGCTGGGAATGAAATCTTCCATAATAGAAGGAAAAAGTCCCACCCCCTTCGTGCCCGAGGCGAAAATACTGGCCGATAAATATGGAAAACTGGTTAACGGAAAACCGATTGTACTGTTTACCGAAACCCTGTTTGGAATTCCCACAACCGCCCATATTCTGGGGGGAGCCGTGATGGGGAAGAATGAACAGGAAGGCGTTATCAATAAGAACAACCAGGTATTCGGATATAAAAAGATGTATATATGTGACGGATCGGCAATTTCTGCCAATCCGGGTGTAAATCCGTCTCTCACCATTACCGCTATTGCGGAAAGAGCCATTAGTCTGATCCCGCATAAACGGGCTGGCGAAGAAGAGAAACAGCTGTCTTGAGATGTCTGCATTGAATTATCAGCCGGCTTTTCAGGTTCAACGCCCCTTGGTCCCCTCAAGATTCTTTATGACTGGAATGGGCAGGAAAAAATGCAAATCTATTTTTCACCGGGATACGCATTTAAAAAAATTAGTTCTGATGACAGGGTTAGATTTAATATTTTTTGACAGGAGAGGCGCATGCCTGACGGAACCGAACAATATGTCCGCCCTGAAAACGACCTCAGGATTTCTGCCGGGAGCAAAGGTGTTAAGGGAAGAATGATCAAGGGCCGGCGAGAAGCCCGGCGCAATTATTTCCGGCCTGATTTCATGTTATCGACAACATAAGAATTCAGTTACCCGGGAACCTGCTGCTCATAACGTTGCAAATCATATCTCAAATATCCGGGATTTATCCTTCACTGCCGGGCATCCGCTGTTATGTTCTTTTGCCTTATGGATTGACATTCCAATTAAAAGAATTTAAATTAACAGGTTTATTAATTTGAATTTACATTGGACGGTTAATGAGTAACGCAAACATACGAAATTTCTGCATTATAGCCCATATTGATCATGGAAAATCAACCCTGGCAGACCGCCTGCTGGAATATACCCATACACTGACTAAAAGAGAGCAGAAGGAACAGGTTCTTGATTCCATGGATCTGGAGCGGGAACGGGGAATTACCATAAAGGCACATTTTATCCGCATGGATTATAAACATAAAGACGGCATTGAATATATTTTCAATTTGATAGACACACCGGGTCACGTGGATTTCTCCTACGAAGTATCCCGTAGTCTGGCCGCCGCCGAAGGGGCCCTGCTGCTGGTGGATGCCACCCAGGGTGTGGAAGCCCAGACAATCAGCAATCTCTATCATGCAGTGGAAAATGATCTGATCATTATTCCGGTCATTAATAAAGTTGATCTTCCCAGTGCCCAGGTAGAGTCTACCCGGCACCAGATTATGGAACTTATCGGTTGTGATGAAAACGATATCATTCTGGCCAGTGCTAAAACCGGCCTGGGAACTGATGAAATTATGGAAGCCATCATACAGCGGATTCCGCCTCCGAAAGGGGATAGCCAGGAACTTCTACAGGCACTGATCTTCGATTCCAGTTTCGATAACTATCGCGGTGTGGTGGCCCTGATCAGGGTTTATCATGGTGAGATTCAGGAGGGAGACAAGATCCGCTTTTTCGCCACCCATGAAACTTTTGAGGTTGAAGAACTCGGATTTCTCCGCCTGAAGCGAGTGCGCAAAAACAAACTAAGAACAGGTGAGGTGGGCTATCTGATCTGCGGAGCCAAGAATGTGCGGGACATACGTGTTGGTGATACCGTAACACACCAGAAACATCCTGCCGCTCGTCCCCTACCCGGCTACCGCGCCGTCAAACCCATGGTATTCAGCGGTATATATCCGGTGGTCAGCCAGGAATTTGAAGATTTGCGAACCTCTCTGGAAAAATTAGCCTTGAATGATTCCGCTATTCAATATGAACCCGAAACTTCCAGTGCCATGGGATACGGATTCCGTGCCGGCTTTTTGGGGCTGCTTCATATGGAAATAGTGCAGGAACGGCTGGAGAGAGAATTCGGACAGAATATTATTATGACCACACCCAATGTGGTTTACCGGGTGGGAACCACCAGCGGAGAAACAGTAATTATTGAAAATCCCCAGAAAATGCCGGAACCGGTGCGGATCGAAGAGATAGAAGAACCTTATATCCGGGCCCAGATCATTACGCCACCGGAGTATATCGGAAATGTTATGAAACTGGCTAATGAACGACGTGGTATTCTGAAAAATACTTCTTACATCGATCCATCCCGTGCAGATATTGAATATGAATTTCCCCTGTCGGAAGTCATTTTCGATTTTTTCGATAAACTGAAATCCGTCTCCCGCGGGTATGCTTCGCTGGATTATGAATTTACCGGTTACCGGGTCGCCAGCCTGGTAAAACTGGACATTCTTATTAATGGTGAGCCACTGGATGCCCTCTCCACCATCGTTCACAAAGATAAAGCCTATGAGCAGGGCAAGGCCTTGTGCAATAAACTTCGCAGACTGATTCCCCGTCAGATGTTTGAAGTGGTCATTCAAGCCAGCATTGGCCATAAAGTGATTGCCCGCGAGGAAATAAAAGCTTTGCGCAAAAATGTTCTGGCCAAGTGCTACGGCGGAGATATCACCCGCAAGAGAAAATTGCTGGAAAAACAAAAGGAAGGAAAAAAGCGGATGAAACAGGTGGGACGGGTGGAAATTCCGCAGGAAGCATTTCTGGCGGTACTGTCGCCGGATTAGGAGGTAGAAACAGAAAACTCATGATGAAAACAGGCAGGTAACAGGAGGGCCTGACCGGTATGGAAGAACAGGATCGTGCAGCCCGGAAACGCTCTCCTTAAGTCCCGCTCCGGCTGACTACTGATCACCGACATTTTTTAAAACTTTATGAAACTTAACAGGTTTGAAATCGATAAAAGCATTGTAAGATTACCAGAGATATGGAGGTATGAAGTTGAAAGTTCAAAGTAAACAGTGGGAATCGGTGAAAGCCATATTGATTGCCATTCTCGCGGCCCTGGTTTTACGACAATTTGTAATTGCAGCCTATAAGATTCCCACCAGTTCGATGGAAGACACTTTACTGGTGGGCGATTTCCTGCTGGTCAATAAATTTTATTATGGAGCACAAACACCAAACTGGATAGGAATACCCTTCACTCACATCGGTTTCAACATTCCCTGGTTCCGTTTCCCGCGGATTGAACCACCGAAACCGAATGACATTGTTGTATTCCGTTATCCCTATGATCCGAGGTTGGGCAGATATCCGGAAGATCCCCATTATGAATATATAAAAAGATGTATTGCCACAGGAGGGCAAACAGTTGAACTAACCAATAAGCGTGTATTTGTGGGTGGTGATCCCTTTCCCATTCCACCGAAATTGAAACATACGGATCCGAATATTTTCAGCCGTTATAACACCAGTTATCCGGTTTTTCAACCGGGTCTCGGCAGTCGGGATAATTTTGGGCCGGTAACCGTGCCCCCAAATCACTATTTCATGATGGGAGACAACCGGGATAACAGTTCAGATAGCCGTGACTGGGGATTTGTACCACCAGAGAATATTGTGGGAAAACCATTGATTATCTATTTATCATGGAATTCCAATATACCCTCTTACCGGCTGTTTCATAAAATCCGCTGGAACCGGCTGGCAATGGTTATCCGCTGATATCTATGACAAATGCCGGTTTGTATATTCATATTCCTTTCTGTGAAAAGAAATGTGGGTATTGCGATTTTTATTCCGTAACCGACAAAAGGTACATTCAGCGCTTCACGGATGCGCTGATAAAAGAGATACAACTCGCCGCTGCACAATACCCGCATTACCAGTATGACACCATCTATGTGGGGGGAGGAACGCCTTCAATACTTCCCACAGGATTATTCGAAAAAATCTGGCAGAGCATACATGAATTTCTGGATATATCTGCTCAGGGGGAGTTTACCATTGAAGCAAATCCGGGAACCCTCAACAAGGATAATCTCACTTTCTTCAGGGAAATGGGCTTGAACCGGCTCAGCCTGGGTGTTCAGTCTTTTCATGAGGAAGAACTCTGCTTTCTGGGTCGGATACATTCGGTCAGGGATGTTTTTGAAAACTACTCCGCTGCAAGAGAGGCCGGTTTCAACAATATTAATATTGATCTAATGACTGCCTTTCCGAACCTGACATTGCAACGATTTAAGGACACGCTTGAAAACGCCATCACCTTACAGAGTGGACACATATCCTGTTATACGTTTATCTTCGAACCCGGAACACCCTTCCATTCACGTATGAAGCGGGGGGAATTGAAGCCTCTGGAAACGGATCAGGAAGCTGATTTCTATGAAATGGCCAATGAAGTTCTCTCCAGGGCAGGCTATCAGGCGTATGAAGTTTCCAATTTTGCTGCAGGAAGGCCGTTTTATTGTCAGCACAACCTGAAATACTGGAAACATCTGCCGTATGTTGGTCTGGGGCCGTCTGCTCATTCTTTTACGGCTCCCCTCCGCTGGCAAAACGTGCGGAAGCTGGAAAAATATCTGAGTTATCTGGAGCAAAATCATCTTCCCATCGTAAAAAGAGAAAATTTGAATGAACATACGCTGGAATTCGAATATATTTATCTGCATCTGCGCCTGAGGGAAGGAATTGACTTGCACGAATTCACTAAACAATTTCATAAAGATTTTATGGAAAAATACCTTACTCAGATCAGGCGTCTTGAATCATCGGGCATGATACAACACACTAAAGACCGGTTAAGGTTATCACCCCGTGGTTGGCTGCTGGCCGATGAAATTGCGAGTATTTTCTAAGCACGAAAAATGATACTATGAGAAAATTTTATCCCCTTATCTTCGGAATAATTTTATGTCCTGCTTTTCTTCTGCTGGCACAGCAAAAATCCGTGGACAAATTAAAGGAGAATACGCAAAAAGGTGGGGAACTTCTGCGGCAAAAGCAGCTGCTGCAGCAGCGTGACCAGCAATTATTCCGGGCAGCCCAGAACTATATAAATATGAACCGTATTTATGCGGCCATCCCTATCCTGGAAGACCTGGTAACAAGAAATCCCGAAGGGAAACCCTACTATGACTGGCTTTTGAGAGCTTATCAACTGACTTCCAGAATACAATCGGCCGATTCTCTGGTAGATCTGATGCAACAGAGGGATCCACAGAATGAAAACTACCGGGTAGATAAGGCACAGGTGCTCTACCAGCTGGATCGCCCGGAAGATGCCATGCGCATGTGGAATGACATTCTGAAATCCAATCCCTCAAATTTAAACCTCTATGCTCAGGTTGCAAATTCAATACTCAATGTCCGCCTATCGGACGAAGCCATTGCCGTTTATCAAAAGGCCATAAAAGAAATTCCCAACGCGGAAACTTTCTATCTGAATATTGCCAATATTTATAAAAACCGGTTAATGTATGCAGAGGCAACTGATTATTACCTGAAATACCTTGCAGTGCAGCCAACCCAGCAAAGCTTTATTTTCAACCAGATATTAGCCATGCAGATTGAACCGGAGTATCTTCCTACTTTTTTCAAGGTTCTGGAAGAACGGGCCGGCCAGGAAAATCAACCCCGCGAAATTAAACTGCTCCTGGGCCAGCTTTACCAGCGTTATGGTAATTTTGATAAGGCACTTGAACTGTACATCGGGCTGGAAGACGCAAAAAGTGACGGCGTTCGGCTGCTGCAATTTGCTCAATCCGCCGAACGTGATTCCAGCTACCAGGTGGCTCTCAGGGCTTACCGCTATATTCTCTCTCACATTTCCGGTTCCAACCAGCTGCTGCTGGCTTACGGCGGCGCCATATCAACCCTGTTTCAAATGGCGGTAATCCATTCCGACCAGCAATATGCCGACCAGGCAATGATGCTTATTGATACTGTGAACATTCGCTATCCCAAACATCCTGAGCTAAACAGGTTAAATTATCTGAAGGGTTCGTTCTATTTAAATTTTTATTTCGATGTTGACCAGGCTGCCACCATCTTTACGGAACTACTCCGCGCTGATAAAATTGATGCTAACTTAAAGAGTGAAACGCTTCTTAAACTGGGAGATTGTTATATTATTAAAGGGCAACTGGATGAAGCCCTCCAAACATACAGCCAGGTCAATCGCAATCCCTACGATGGTTTTGCCGCCTATCATTCCGCACAGGTGTATTATTTTAAAAAGGAATGGGAGCGAAGTCAGACAATTCTGAAAGCACTGATTCAGAAGCAGGGAACATCCGGAGATATTACAAATGATGCCCTGGAACTCCAGATGAAATTGCGGTTTTCAAAAAGTGCACCTCAGGCTCTGGCCGTGTTTTCCGAAGGGGAACTGCTGCTTTTCCAGCGAAAAAAATCAGAAGCTGTTAAAAAATTCCTGCAGGTTACCCGCCTGGACAGCCTGCCGGCAAGCCTGAAATCCCAAGCCTTTCTGAATGTGGAAAACCTCTCCCTGGAGATTGAGGAACCGCTGCAGGCTGCCGAATATTGCAACCAAGCTATACAGGATTCCTATCTTCAACAATATGCCGATCAGCATTTATTTATGCTGGCCGGTATCATGCAGAATTCGCTGAATAAACCCCGGGAAGCATTTAAAGTCTATATGGAACTTGTGCAGGATTATCCTCACAGCATGCTGGCTGACCAGGCAAGAGATCAGATGAAAATTCTGAGAGAACAGAAGGGAGTTGAATTCCCATGAAACAAATGTTAATTATGGGATTTTTGGTTTTCGCCATAAGCCGGACCGTTTCGGGTCAAAGCCTGCTGATTCCGATGGATCTGTCTCAAAGCGATCATTTAAAAGCCTATGGTATCGCCTACTGGATTCTGGAACAGGGAATTAACGTAGAATGGCTCTTGAACTACCGTGGCGGGTCATTTCTCACTGATTATTTTCCCCAGCTGGAAAAGGAATGCCTGATTATGGGAGTGCAATGTGAAAAACTGGATGCTGCGGCTGTTAACCAGATTTATGCGCTTATCGAACAGGAAAATATGGAAAGAGTTCTGCTGGAAAAGGCACCAAAAATTGCCGTTTATACACCTCCAAATAAGCAGCCATGGGATGATGCCGTCACCCTGGCATTATCCTATGCGGAAATACCTTATGATAAAATATATGATGAAGAAGTGCTGGCAGGTAAACTGCCCGAATATGACTGGCTCCATACGCACCACGAGGATTTTACCGGACAGTATGGCAAATTTTATGGAAGCTTTCGAAACGCTCCCTGGTATATCCATGACGTACAGGTGAATGAAGCCCTGGCTGATAAGCTGGGTTATAAAAATGTACCGATTGAGAAAGGAGCAGTGGCAAGAGAAATAAGACAGTATGTTCTGGACGGCGGCTTCCTGTTCGCCATGTGTTCTGCTACTGATGCTCTGGATATTGCGCTTTCTGCGGAAGGAGTGGACATTGTGGATATACCCTTTGACGGAACTCCTCCTGAGCGGGATTATGCCGCTAAACTGGATTTCTCCAAAACCCTGGCATTTGAAAACTACAGTTTGTACACGGATCCCAATCTTTATGAATTTTCAGACATTGATGTACCACCCAGTTTTGCTCCCCGCGTACGAGATCCGGATACCGATTATTTTACTTTATTTGAGTTTTCTGCCAAATATGATCCGGTTCCCACCATGCTCACCCAGAATCATGTGGGTATTGTGAGAGGATTCATGGGCCAGACCACCATGTTTGACCGTTCAAAGATCAAACCTTCTGTTATCATCATGGGTGAAGTGGAGGGAACCAACGAAGTCAAATATATTCACGGCAATGCAGGAAAAGGAACTTTTACGTTCTATGGTGGGCACGATCCGGAAGATTATACTCATGCAGTGGGAGATCCGCCCACCCAGCTGGAGCTTCATAAAAACTCACCCGGATACCGGCTGATTCTTAATAATATCCTATTCCCGGCAGCTAAGAAGAAAAAGTTAAAAACCTGAAGATGCTGTTTACCTGCTTTACATTTCCCCACCTTTAAACAGGGAGTTAAAAATGTTAAAACGCCTTAATATTTCTACTAATTCCCAGACGGAATTACTCGACATAACGGATGAAATTCAGCACGTCCTCTCAGAAAGTAAAATTCAAACCGGATTATGCCAAGTTTTTATTCCCCATACCACCGCCGGAATCACTATAAATGAAAATGCGGATCCCAGCGTTAAAAGAGATATTTTAAAGGAGTTGAACAAAGTGATTCCTTTTGACGATAGTTATCATCATTCCGAGGGTAATTCCGCGGCTCACATAAAATCGTCAATAATTGGAGTATCACTTTCCCTGCTGGTTGAAAATAACCGTCTGCAGCTGGGCACCTGGCAGGGAATCTATTTTTGTGAATTTGACGGTCCGCGAAGCCGAAAAATCTGGATAAAAATATTGAAAGACGGTAATTAATCATAACCTTTCAGGACATTAAATCGGAAAGGTCTTACTCCTGTTTGAGTACAAATTTTGAATTATCGGTCATCACCACACTGTTCATAAATTCCAGGTAATCGGCATACTGCTCCGGTGGAATATGGTTTTGATCTATGCGTAGCACACGGATAAATTTGAAATGCTGATCTTGCAGCGAGTAATGATAACGATAATAACCAAAGGGGACGGAAATTTCCTGATGCGGGGGAGAGGCTTCCAGTTCCCAGCCGGAGGGCAGAATCATTTGCAATGTATCGGCCTGCGTGTAAGCATATGAACATGCCACCGGATATTTGCGTTCGCATTCGGAGGGAATATCCCCGGCAGTTTTTCGATTCATGACAGCCGGATTGAAGAAAATTCGCTTGCCCGTGGTTGTGGCAAACCTGTCGATTGAACCTTCAAAAATACTTTTCAAAGGCTTCTCATAATTTTCTTCCAGATTTAAGAGACTATAGTCATTAAGATTAATCTGGGGATTAAATTTCCCCAGAATTTGGGAAGCCAGCCAGTCGCGGCTTTTTTGCGGGATTTCTGTTCACAGGGAAAAAATGATTGATAAATCAGGAAAATTCGAGGGTTGTCAAATCAGAAGGTATAATCTGGGCGTTATGCGAATTAGCGTTACTCTTGCCGGTAGTTTGCAAAATCAGATAAAACCAAATCCAAGTGCCGGGGCAATTAACATCAGCATGATAGCGATAAATGATTTCAGGAAAGACATGTTCACCTTTTCCAGCAATCGCGAACCGATAAACGATCCGATAAACGCAGCAGATGAGCCGGCAACTACCAGATAAAACCCGTCCTGCTGTATGAGCACATGAAAATCGAGCTCAAAGAATGTGACTCCGTAAATCAGGAGGCGGGCGATGTCAACAATCACTGAGGAAGCCACCATGGTTCCGATGAGAGCCTTCTTGTCCAGTCCCACACGCACCCAGAAATGCCGTCCTGAGCCCTCCCTGGTGTCCGGATAAACCGCCGAAAAACCCCGATAAGATTCCACCCAAGGAGATATAGCGGGGTTTGAAAGCAAGTCTTTTTAGAGAGGGAATCCATTCGAAAATAGAAAATATCATTATCAGGCAAGCAATAATCAGATTTAAAGGGGTAATCTGAAGAGCCTTATCACCCAGTGAATACCTGAAAACCGGAGGCATCCGGGAAAAGAAATTCAGAAGCCAGGCTCCGCGCCCATGGCAAAAACGGTTGCAGGCAGGCCAAACAAGAGAACCACCTTTTTACTTGCATCCCGTCCAACCAGGAAAAGTTTGAATAAATTGTTTAACAGGTAGACAATAGCAGTAGTCGCAATCGCCACTTCCAGGGGGAAAAACAGGGCAAAGGCTGGCATCAGCAGGGTACCCAATCCAAATCCGGAGAAAAAGGTTAAAGCCGCTACAAGCAGTACAACTATACAAATAATCAGATATTCCATAAATTTGTCCCGGCTGAATGTTCCCGCTGTTTTCCCATCCGGAAGTGCAGTTAATTTGCTCCGGTAAATCATTCGGTTACAGCTTGATTCCGGACGTCCACTTTTTTAAACTTGGTATAAAAACAACGGCCGGCCCATGGAAAAAGGTACCATTAAAATGATCGATCCGCTGAAAGGTTTCGGATTTATCATCACTGAAGACGATGATGAGCTCTATTTTAACCTGCAGGATGTTCATCCGAAATTCCGGGGTAAATCATTCCGGGAAGGCGATCATGTCGGCTTTGACCTCCGGAGAGAGATCAAAGGAGATCGCGCAATCAATATCAGGCACCTTTAATGCCTGCCACATCAGTTTCAGGTAGTACTCCCCTGCAATTCTAGAAAAATCCTCACATACTTCCAGATTACATCCAGTTTATCCAGCATTCCATGATCGGTGGGCAGCAATACCATTTGTGCTTCCGCATGCTTCTGTAAAAATGCAATACTTGTCTGATAAGGAACTGACTCATCCTTTAATCCGTGAACAATCAGTATGGGCTGGTGAGTATGAATTTGTCGGTCCTGATACAGGAGGGCATCTTCTACTATCTGATAACCCAGCTTTGTGTGGGTTCTATAGTGGTATTGATACAATTTTATGAATCCTGTCTTTTTCCACTCTTCCAGCTGTTTTTCGCTCAGCCTCTCAATATAGCGGGAGACAAAATCAAAGGCCGGCGCTAGCAATACAATTTTTATTACCTCCGGCCTCTCGGCAGCGGCAATAGTCGCCAGATAACCACCCAGACTGGAACCAATCAGGATGACTTCATCACCCGCATTATCTATGGTATAATTGATAATTTGCAGCTGACTGGAAATGGTCATCTTCTCAAAACTATTACCATTCAGATCGGGCCGTATAAGTATACGCCCGAATTCTGCAAAACGTCTGAATAAAAACTCCCCCTTGGTTGAACTGGGACCGGATAGGAATCCATGTAGATAAATATATTTCATTTTCACTCGCCATGATCAATCGTGATGTCGATTCAACTTCAGAGCCGGTTCTGTTCCATTTCTTTTTCGATTACATACACTGGGCGGATATCGATAGGGACGTTTATCAGTCTGTCCAGTGCATTCTGAATCTCTTCAGGAAGATAGCGGTACTTACCAATGAAATCCCGGGAAGCTTTGTAATCTCCTTTTGCCTCAATCATCAGCAGATCATGTGCGAGATTCCTGACTGCTCCTTTAATTTTCTTTAAGTTAACACCGAAAGTGCCGCTGTCCGGATCGTATTCAAACCCGCCTTTTTCTTTAATATAGTTATACTCTATGGCATTGGCTCCGCCATGAGCACTGGTTATGCCAAAGCGGACACTTCGGAAAATGCCTCCCAGATACGTAACATATGTCTGCGTTTCCAGAGAATCCGGCAGAAATCCCTTGTTAATAAGAAATTGAGTATTGTAAAGGCCCAGAATATCTGCTTTGGCCTCCTCAATGGTCGGATAGGTTTCCTGCAACTCGATGTTCACCGATGTTTCCTGTCCGTTTTTCATGATAAAGCCCGGGCCCATTCCATGGGACATTTCATGCATCAATACATGATTAAAATACGCATCAAATTTTACAAAGTGGAGAATGTCCGGTTGAATAACTTCTTCCACTATGGGAATCCAACATTTATCAAATTTAGCCCGGGCAATATTTTTCAGCATTACTTTTTTACTCCCCCTGGCCTGCCTAACGCGCTCATCATTGGGAAGATTAAAAGCAGTGGTCTGTATTCCCGACTTAGCATCTCCGGCGTTAAAAACCTCCTGAACCACCACAATGGGAGAAGCACTTCCACGTTTGGTATTCATATATTCTTCCGGAATGGGCAAATTATGTTCCATCTCTTTCAGGTATTGACTCACCCGGTGTAATTTTTCGCTTTCAACAGGATCTACCAGAGTTACAAAGGCCTCGAAAGATGCTTTATACCCAAAAAGCTTATCTTCATAAACCTCATAGGGACCGATAACGATCTCAATACGGTTGCCATTCAGATCCATCCAGTCCATATCACTCTGGAAATAGTCATTGGACAGGAAAGCTTCGGCCCGGCTGTTCAGATAGGTTTTCAGGGACTCGTTTTCAACCAGTTCGGCCGCATTCTTTAACAGGTCATGTGCCGGGTTTAACTCTTCCCGGTAGGCCTGGGAATAGGGAATCGCTATCAGGCGCTGGTCCTCTCTCCGTACAACGGTAAAATTGCTCTCAAATGAATCCTTCTCCTGGGGATGCTGTTGGACCCACTGTTCAAATTCTTCCCGTTTCATGTCCTCCGGATAGAAATTGGCGCCTGGTGGTTTGGGCGTATCGAGGTTGATGAAAGGCTTGTTATTTTCCAACCGGTCAAACGGACCAAAACAGAGATCGAAATATTCGAGCAGAACGGGATAATCCGGATTTTTCCCCGCCTGGAGAACCATTTTTATAGTAACATTCTTATTATAAACCTGTCTCTGGAAGATCTTATCCATGTACCTGGCTGCATCCACCAGTTCGTAGAGAGCTTCCTGCTGGTTTTCAGTCAACATGCTGCCGTCATAGGCAATTTCCACCGGTACCAATTTGTTGATCTATGCTTTAACATGATCAATCTCCGCATAATTTTTAATCACCTCATTTTTTTTGCTACAACTCATGATGAATACTCCTGATATGATGAACACCAACAATACTGTTTTTTTCATGAAGAGGCTCCTTAATTTTAACACTTTTTCCCTTATTCAAATTGAGTATTTATTCCGGAAAAATTTGATTTCAAAAACAGTTTTAATGATTCAAAATCATGAAAAATTTCGGTTGTGCATCCGATAATCCAGCTGCTCATTCCTTCCATGGGAATTTCCGTGACCATGAAAACAGGGATATTATACCAGAAAGCCATGGTCAATTCTCCATGTGTTCCGCCACCATTATGCACATATTCATCCCACAGGCAGATTAAATAATCTGCTTTCTGGATCAGCATATTGATATCAGTTTTTATAATTCTGTGTATGACCCGCCGGAACCTCTGCAGATCCACGGTTTTCCACTCCCGGAAATGTCTGAATTCTTCCGGAGTAAGGATATGACTTTCTTCCAGGCAGGGATTAAACACATTGTGATTTAACTCCTCCATGAGAAAACGGGATAAATCTTCACGCCATCCCGCTCCACCATCCGGGGCATTTTCGATAGCTCCAGCCAGATAAGCCAGGGGTTGTTTTCCATTTTTCCACATGACGTTCCCAATATTTTTATAAGGCTATATTTTCATACCGCTCCGTTTCAGCACTGAGCGAAATGGTATAAACAGGTAACCGTTTGCCAGGATTCGTCCAGCAAGCAGCGCAACGGCAGCGGCAATTATTCCAATATAATCAAAACCACGGATGGTGACAAACAGGACTGTCACAATAGTCGCTACTTCAATGGCAGTTGCCGTAGTTACAGGTGTGGTCCTTTTATTATTCACCAGAAGTGCCCGCTGGAAGGACAGCAACACCGTTAAACCGGGCATCAAAACCAGAATTTTTGTGGGCAGGATAGCAAACTTCGCCAGCCCGGCAGATAGTCCCGATATTTGCTGGTACCACACCATGGAAAACGGTGTAAACGCAATGATTGCCAGAATCGTCACCACTCCCAGGCCCAGGAGAAAAGCAAAATTCCGCAACTCCTTATAATTTTCATTTTTTTTGCCCAGCAGTGCGATTCCGACCTCCTGGAAAGATAATCCTAATCCCCGGAAGATAAACACCAGTGAACTGATCACGGGTAGTGTCGCCAGGGAGTCCAGGGCCATCCGGCTGTGTCCCAGAAAAAATGTTACCATGGGTTGCACTCCCAGACCCAACATTGAGGTTAATGCAAGCGGATAGTAGAAACGGATGATGGAATGATAGCTGAGGGATTCCTCCTCAGGATCCTGTTCATCAGCTTTATCCCGGATAGCAATTACAGCATGCCTTGCCATAAAACGGCTGGCAATGGCTTCCAGGGTCACCGCCATGGACAGAGCAGCTGCCCCCACCAGCACACCCTCCGGTTTTACAAAGGTATAAAGAAATACCGCCGTACCGGACATGGAAAACAAACGTATCAAGGTACCGTATGCAACCCGTTTGGTTAGATTCGCCCTGATAAGAATTCCCTGATAGAATCTGCGGTACCCGATGGCACCCGGCCAGGGCAGAAGCAGAAGCACTGCCATATGCGTTAATTTTGAGATTTCAGGAGACAGTCCGATGAGTTTTTCCGTTATAAAATAAAAAAGTGCCGGGATAAGTAAAACCAGCATCAGGATAGTAACTATGACATTCAGGATATAAATAAAATTTCTCATTTTGAGGAAGGAATTCCGTTCTCTAACCAGAGCGGTAGAAGCGCTCATTATCATAATCACGGGTGCCTCGATGATCAGCGCAAAGGCATATGCCACCCCAAAGGCAGCCAGATTGTATTTGGGCTGAGGAAGTCTGGCGATAACCGCCGCCAGAAATGTCCCTTCTACTGACATCATGAGCCAGGTTGCTGCCCGTGGTAGCCAGAAAATAAAAATTTTACGGAAGGGCAAGTTCTTTGTCATATTGCCGGTTTTGCCAAATTATATTGACTTCTGGAAATGGGAACAAGCTTTTTATTTTTTAGATTCCAGATTGAAAAATTTATGAAAGGATAAAGGGGGGCTTTATGCAACATTGTTCCATGTTCACACCCGCATCCAAAGAAAAAGGCGCTCTTCCGAACGCCCATCCAGCTACTTACACCTTATAACTTATTACTTATTACTTGCTTTACCTGGTATCGTTGATCCATATTGGCCGTGTATCCAATGTATAGACCCTCATCCTTTAATGATCTTAATACATATGTGTAATACATTCTCCTGTTCCCCTCTCCTTGGATAAATAACAAGGGCGCTCTTCCGAACGCCCATCTTGTCACTTATTACTTATTACCTGCCTTACACCCTGTGCCGGGAGCGGGACTTCCTGCCTGCCGTGCGGCAGTCAGGCAGGGAACCCGCACAAAATCAGTCACCGCTCACCCTGTCACCACTTTTCTTCTCCCGCCGTTAATCACTCCCTTAATGTAGCGCCTACCCGCCGACGTCTTTAAATACCTCTCCCATTCTTTTGCCTCCTCAATACAATAAAATTCCTCCCAATACACCAACATTAGTGGCCGCCGACCTTTCGTCGATCGTACCTTACCCCTCCTATGATCCCGGTATCGTTGATCCATATTGGCCGTGTATCCAATGTATAGACCCTCATCCTTTAATGATCTTAATACATAGGTGTAATACATTCTTCTGTTCCCCTCTCCTTGGATAAATAACAAGGGCGCTCTTCCGAACGCCCATCCTGTCACTTATTACTTATTACCTGCCTTACACCCTGTGCCGGGAGCGGGACTTGAACCCGCACGAGCCGAAGCTCACTAGGTCCTGAACCTAGCGCGTCTGCCAATTCCACCACCCCGGCAGAAAAATAATGCGGCCAAAATTAACAGATTCTTCCCTGCAGTGCAAGCAATTTTTGTTTAGAGCATTTGCCGGATTTCCGGCGTTTTATTCCACTGTAACGCTCTTGGCAAGATTTCGCGGCTGATCCACATCGCAGCCACGGGTAACGGCAATATGGTATGCCAGTAACTGTAACGGAATGATGGACACAACCGGCTGTAGAAGGTCCATGGTCATGGGAATGGGAATGGTGTAATCCACCAGCCTGTCCAGTTTTTTATCCCCCTCTGACACTACTGCAATCACCCTTCCGCGGCGGGCTTTCACTTCTTCGATGTTACTCACGATTTTTTCATATGTACTGTCCTGCGTGGCAATCACCACCACCGGCATGTCATCATCTATCAATGCGATGGGTCCGTGCTTCATCTCGGCTGCAGGATAACCTTCCGCATGGATGTAGGAAATTTCCTTTAATTTAAGAGCGCCTTCCAGTGCCACCGGATAATTATATCCCCGCCCAAGATAAAGAAAGTTATGTTTATCCTTGAATTCGGAGGCAATCCCGGCGACAATTTTATCCGTATCCAACGCTCTTTTTACCTTATCCGGCAGCAGTTTCATCTCCTTGACCATTTTCCGGCCCTCTTCGGCAGACATGGACTTGGTACGGGCAATCATCAGGGTCAACAGTGTCAGAGCAGTAACCTGGGAAGTAAATGCCTTGGTTGAAGCCACACCAATTTCGGGGCCGGCATGAATATAAGTACCACCATGGGTTTCCCTGGCAATGGAAGAACCCACCACATTGACGATGCCCATCACGGTGGCTCCCTTTCGTTTCGCTTCGCGCAGGGCGGCCAGCGTATCGGCCGTTTCTCCGGACTGGGTAATCACCACCACCAGATTATCATCCTGAATAATGGGATCCCGGTAGCGGAATTCCGAGGCATATTCAACTTCCACCGGAATCCGGCAGTATTGTTCAAGCATATATTCACCCACCAGTCCGGCATGGTAACTGGTTCCACAGGCGGTTATAAATATTTTTCTGGCTCTAAGGACGTTGTGAAGAATAGCGGTTAAGCCGCCTAGTTTTGCCACACCTTCTTCCTCGATGAGTCTTCCCCGCATGGCATCAGCGACGGTACTGGGCTGTTCGTAAATTTCTTTCAACATGAAATGGGGATAGCCGGCCTTCTCAATTCTTTCCAGATCGAAACTGATCTTCTCCAGTTTCTTGGTCACCAATTTATTATCAACGGTTTTTGTAACAAAACCATCCCGGCTTATCACAGCGATTTCTCCATCTTCCAGATAGAAAACATTCCGAGTGTGCGAAATGATAGCAGAGGCATCCGAAGCCACAAAATATTCATCTTTTCCGACACCCACCACCAGCGGACTGCCCTTGCGGGCACAATAAAGCTTATCCGGTTCATATCTGGATATCAGCGCGATTCCGTATGTTCCGTCAATTTCTGCCAGAGCGGCACGAAAGGCTTCCTCAAAGGAAGTTCCATTATGATACAACTCCTCAATCAGGTGACAGAGGGTTTCGGTATCCGTTTCAGTACGGAACGTATGTCCCTTTTCAATGAGCATGGTTTTTAAAGCGTTGTAATTTTCTATAATTCCATTATGTACCAGCACAATACTGCCGGATTCATCCGTATGTGGATGCGCATTAACCTGGTTGGGTTCGCCATGGGTGGCCCAGCGGGTATGAGCAATTCCCAACATCCCTTTCAGCGGTGTACCGTTCAATTCCTTTTCCAGCGCAGCAATCTTTCCCACCTGTTTGCATATATTTATTTTATCATGATTCGGAATAGCTACACCGGCAGAATCATATCCCCGGTATTCCAGTCTCTTTAATCCATCCATGAGGATGGGGAGAGCTTCTTTCCCGCCAATATATCCCACAATACCACACATAAATTCTCCTTTTTATTCCCATTCAATGGTAGAGGGTGGTTTGGAGCTTACATCATAGACAACCCGGTTAATTCCTTTCACCTCGTTGATGATCCGGTTCGATATCTTTGCCAGAACCGGCCCCGGCATTTCAAACCAGTCCGCTGTCATTCCGTCGGTGCTGGTCACCGCCCGCAAAGCCAGAACATTTTCGTAGGTTCTCTCATCACCCATCACCCCAACTGATTGAACCGGTAATAAAACTGCAAATGCCTGCCAAATCCGGTGATACAGACCGGCCTGCCATAGTTCTTCAAGAAAGATGGCATCAGCTTTTCTTAATATTTCCAGGCGTTCCCCAGTAATCTCGCCAATAATTCTCACTGCCAGCCCCGGCCCCGGAAACGGGTGCCGCTCAATAATTTTATCCGGCAGGCCCAGCTGTTTTCCCACCTCTCTCACTTCATCCTTGAAAAGTTCCCGCAGCGGCTCCAACAGCCGGAAGTTCATTTTTTCAGGCAAACCACCCACATTATGATGCGATTTAATGGTAGCCGACGGTCCCTTAAAACTCACACTCTCAATTACATCGGGATACAGCGTCCCCTGTGCCAGATAGGTGAAATGACCAAGTTTATCAGCTTCCTTCTCAAAAACCTCTATAAAGGTATTGCCGATAATCTTTCGTTTCTCTTCCGGGTCAATCACGCCCTTTAATTTAGAGAGGAATAATGAACCGGCCGTGATAGAAATCAAATTTATCTGAAAATGTTCGCGAAATACCTGTTCCACCTCTTCCTTCTCCCGATAGCGCAAAAGACCGGTATCGATGAACATGCAGGTTAACTGATCACCCACCGCGCGGTGAATCAGAACTGCGGCTACACTTGAATCCACCCCACCGCTCAGTCCCAGCAAAATTTTCTGTTTATCCACGGTTTGGCGGATTTTGACCAGCGCCGATTCAATAAATGATTCTGTGGACCAGTCCCCTTTGAAACCGGCAACCTCAAACAGAAAGTTAGACAATATCTGCCTGCCATGAGCAGTATGGTACACTTCCGGATGAAACTGCAGGCCATAGATTTTTCTTTTATGGTGAGCAATGGCGGCAATAGGAGAATTATCGGTGAAACCAGCGATGGAGAATCCCTCGGGAAGTTTAGTCAGGTGATCGCCATGGCTCATCCAGACCCAGGTAGGTGATTCCAGGTTTTTAAACAGAGGTTCACTTTTTTCGAAGTTCAAGGCCATACGCCCATATTCGCGGTTTGCGGCGCGGTCCACCTCCCCGCCAAGGGCATAGGCAATTAATTGTAAGCCGTAACAGATCCCCAGAACAGGAAGGCCAAGATTAAAAATTTCAAAATCGCATTGGGGAGCATTTTCCGCATAGACTGATGCCGGTCCGCCTGACAGAATTATCGCCCCGATATTTTTATCTTCACTTATTTTTTTTATGGAATAGTTGAATGGTTGAATCTCGGAATAAACGGAGAGTTCACGGATTTTTCTGGCAATCAGTTGGGTATATTGGGATCCAAAATCGAGAATCAGTACTTTTCTCATTCCGGTAATCCGATATTCCAGTTTTTAATTTCATCGAGAACTTTATAATCCGTGAGATCAAATTGAATGGGTGTAATGGCCACATAGCGTTCCATTATCGCTACATCATCCACATCCGAATCGTTATCCAGCTGCAGCTTTTTTCCGGATAACCAGTAATAATTGCGATTCATGGGATCCACACGTTTTTCAAAATACTCTTCGTAGCGTCCTTTTCCCTGGCGGGTTATTTTAACTCCCAGAATTTCTTCTGCCGGAAGGGCGGGAATGTTGACATTCAGCAAGGTCCCGGTGGGCAGACCGTCCTTGAGCACTTTTCGGGCCAGATGCGTTGCAAAATGTCCGGCAAAATCAAAATCGGATTTCCGGAAGGAGGCCAGTGAAAAGGCTATAGAGGGTATTCCCATGAGCGTCCCTTCCGTGGCCGCTGAAACCGTACCGGAATAGATAACATTGATGGCGGTATTCGGTCCCTGATTTATTCCGGATACCACCAGATCCGGCTTGCGGTCCAGAATGGCTTTGACTGCAAGTTTTACACAGTCTGCCGGCATACCGTTTACAGCATAACCGAACTTGTCTCCGAAACGATCCACTTCCCATACACGCAACGGATCGGAAATTGTGAGCGCATGGCCGACGGCACTCCGTTCGGATTCCGGAGCTACCACAACAGCCCGGCCTAATTCTTTCATGGCCGCATGCAGAGCATAAATGCCCGGTGCATAAACACCATCATCATTCGTCACCAATATCAGAGGTTTCCGATTGGTCATAATATATTTACCTGTTCCTTATTAATAATGAATCACTTTCTAATAGAATCCGGGAAAAGAAAAAAGGGATGAATCAACAACTAATTCTTCAGGCATTATTTACAGTGGGGGGTTTTTTATTTACTTTGGGTGGCCAGAGCATTTTAAGAATTTTTCCCACAGTCTCCCGCATATCTTTGCGGTGGACAATCATATCCACAAAACCATGTTTTTTAAGAAATTCTGCCCGTTGGAATCCCTCCGGTAAATCCTGCCCGATAGTCTGTTTTATCACCCGCTGTCCGGCAAATCCAATCAGGGCATCCGGCTCGGCAATATGAATATCTCCCAGCATAGCGAAACTAGCGGTTGTTCCTCCGGTAGTGGGATCCGTAAGAATGCTGATGAACGGCAGCCCTTCATCATTCATCTGGGCAAGTTTGGCGCTGGTTTTAGCCAGTTGCATAAGTGATAATGCTCCTTCCATCATACGGGCTCCACCGGAAGAGGATACAATAATCAGGGGTATTTTCTCACGTCGGGCTTCATCAATAGCCCGGGCAATTTTTTCTCCCACCACCGATCCCATGCTGCCACCGATAAAAGTAAAATCCATTACGGCCCCTACCACACGCTGGCCCATAATGGTAGCGAAACCGGTAACCACAGCATCCATCAGTCCCGTCGCTTTCTGAGCCTCTTTTAAACGCTCAGAATATTTTTTCTTGTCTCTGAACTTTAGAGGGTCTCCGGGGGCAATATTCCGGTTGAATTCACGGAAGCTGTCGCTGTCGAACAGATACCCGATATATTCTCCGGAATTTACACGAAAATGATGTTCACATTTGGGACACACATTCATTCTGTTTTCCAGCTGATTACGATAAATTATTTCACCACAGTTTTCACATTTTATCCACAATCCGTCCGGCAGCGGCTTCTTTACCGCCGACTGAATTCCTTTTTTCTTTTTAAACCAGTCCATACATTCTCCAATAAAGCTTCAAAACTTAAGAAGAAAAAGGATTAAATTCAAAAACTTTATTCAAAGATCCCAAAAAAGAACCTCTCTTACAGGATTATTATATGACCTAAATTTCTAAAGTAGTTATTTAATGGATAAGAACTTACATCATTCATCACACTCTCCCAAAATTTGGGGGTCGGAGATCTAATTTAGACCTAGGCGCAATCGTCAAAAACCCGTTAGGACGTG
>Ga0315555_1000463_pt1 | contig 28697 bp, 27 predicted proteins | sample SalMarSW160380MG_FD_202113 | JGI IMG/M metagenome (GOLD analysis project Ga0315555, IMG submission 202113) | Salt marsh sediment microbial communities from the Plum Island Ecosystem LTER, Massachusetts, United States - Salt Marsh Sediment SW1603-80 ... | reverse complement strand
AGGGAGGCTTAATTCCGGCTGTTGAAGTAATGATTTCTACTCCGGCCATCGCTAATTTAATTCGGGAAAATAAAATTCATGAACTGCCTTTAGTTATTGAAACTTCAGCCGAAATAGGAATGATTTCTTTAAATAGAGCTCTGGCTAATTTAGTTAAAATGAAAGAAATTTCTTTAGAAAACGCCTTAAATTATTCCTTGAATCCGTCTGAATTAAAAATGCTCGTCCGAAGTTAGGTAAAAAATGAAATATAATTATCAAGCTAGAACAGAAAAAGGAGAAATTCAGTCAGGCATTATTGAGGCTTCTTCCCGAGAAGCGGCAACCACCCTTTTACGAAAACACGGACTGTATGTCACTATCTTGGAAGAAGTCGCCGCCCCCCCTCTTTATGCTAAGAAAATAAAAATTTTTGAGAGAGTTTCCGGGAGCGATATTGTTTTGTTTTCTAGGCAGCTATCAATAATGTTTAAATCTAAGGTTCCTCTGGTGGAAGCCCTGGGGGTGCTTTCTGTCCAAGCCCGAAACTCAGAATTAAAAGAAAAGATTTTAGAATTATCTGAAGAGGTGGAGGGAGGAACCTCTTTTTCCGGAGCCATATCTCGGCATCCTCAAATTTTCTCCTCTTTCTATGTTGCCATGGTCAAGGCCGGGGAAGTTTCCGGGACGCTTTCAGAATCTTTAGAATACCTGGCTGAGCATTTAGAAAGAGAATACCATCTCACTGCCAAAATGAGGGGAGCTTTAATGTATCCTTCTTTGATTATTTTTGTTGTTTTCCTGGTCGTGGCCTTAATGATTTTTTTTGTTATTCCCCATTTAAGCGAAGTTTTGATAGGAACCGGCCAGGAGCTTCCCGTCGTTACTAAAGCAGTCATCGGTTCAGCTGCTTTTTTAAGAAACTGGGGCTGGGTTATCGTTTTAGGAATTGCAGTTTTAACATTGGCCGGATTTAGATATTATCAAACTGAAAAAGGGAAAAAATTTTTTGATAAAATTTTTCTCAAATTGCCAGTTATCGGTCCCTTTTTAAAAATGCTTTATGTGGCTCGTTTTGCTGAGAACCTCTCTACTCTAATTTCGGGAGGGCTGCCAATTGCTTCAGCCCTCCAAACGGTGGGAGAAATTGTCGGTAGTACCCGTTATAAAGAAGTTATTTTTGATGCCAGAGATAAAGTCAGAAAAGGGGAGCCGATTTCCTCAGTCCTTGCTCGGGCTCCGGAAGTTTTCCCGCCGGTCTTTGTTCAAATGACCTTAGTTGGGGAAAAAACCGGTACCTTAGATAGCACTTTGATGAATATAGTAAATTTTTACAAAAAAGAGATAGACCGGACTATTGATAACCTTTTGAGTATTTTGGAGCCGGCCTTAATTGTTATTTTAGGAGTGATTGTGGCTGGATTAATGCTGGCAATTTTAGTCCCTCTCTATCAGATGGTCGCCTTCTAAGTTTTCCACATTTTTCTTTTGACTAAAATGTGTTATATTACATTAATATGCCAAGATTTTTTACTAAAAAACAGAGTTTTACCCTCATTGAGCTTTTGGTAGTTCTGGCCATTATTACTCTTTTAATTTCAGTTATTGTGGTTTCTACCGGTCCTTCACGGGAAAAAGCCAAAGATGCTAGGCGTCAGGCTGATATTAGAGAAATTATGAATGCTATGGGAATGTGTTATAGTGACGATGGCCAATATCCTGATATTGCCGTAGATGCTTCAAGTATGGTTACAAATACTTCTATTGCCTCGGGTGTCAAGACCTATCTTTCGCCCTTTCCTAAGGACCCTAATGGTGTAAATTATTATGGAAAGGCCAATGCCGTTACCCCGCCAGCAACCCGCCAGCAATATTGTATTTATGCAGTTTTAGGAGCCATTTCTCCGAGTACTTACTTTTGCGTTTCAGAAAAAGGAGTTAAGTCTTCAACTACTGCTCCTAGTCTAGGAGCCTGTTGCTACTAAAATTTTTTTAAAAATCAAAGGTCGAATTAACAATTAACAATTAATTTACCCCTGTTAAATTTTCGCTTCGCGAAATTATTTAACGGGGCAAGACAATTAACAATGTTACAAATATTTACAAAGAAACATCGAGGTTTTACCTTGATTGAGCTGTTAGTGGTGATAGCTATTATTGGAATTTTAGCCAGTATTGTTTTAGTTTCTCTGGGTGGAGCCCGAACCAAAGCCAAGGATGCGGCTATCAAAGCCAATATGGATTCAATGAGGTTGGCTATGGAAATGTGTTATACAGATAGTGCAACTCTCTCCTATACTGGATGTGATAGTGATTCTTCTTATACTGCTTCTAAAAATGCTGCCGAAGCCCAGATGCCTACTGGCAAGACAATAACAGATGAAATCAATACCGCTGATCCTGCTGGTACGGCCTATTGTATCCAGGCTGAATTAAACGATGCCACGTTTTGGTGCGTAGACAGCATGGGTTATTCCGGAACAGACCATGTTTGCGATGCTGAAACTGCTGACTGTGCCGCTGAAATTTAAGGATAGGCAGGAAATAAGACTGATTTAACTGCCCCGTTAGATAATTTTTTACATCTAACGGGGTTTTTTGTTTAGCTTAAAAATGTTAAAATGAAAGAATGGAAATTTTATTTTATATTTTTGTTTTCTTTTTTGGTTTGACAGTCGGTTCTTTTTTAAATTCGATAATCTATCGTCTTCAGATTGGCGAAAGTTTTTTAATCAGCCGTTCCTATTGTCCTCATTGTAAACATCAATTATCCTGGCGAGATTTAATTCCCCTTTTAAGCTTCCTAATTTTAAGAGGAAAATGCCGCTATTGCCAAAAACCAATTTCCTGGCAATACCTCTTAGTAGAATTAACCACAGCAATTTTATTTCTCTCATTTTTCATTTTTCATTTTTCATTTTTCATTTTTATCATTGCCTGCTTTCTAATCATAATTTTCGTTTATGACCTAAAATATTACCTCATTCCAGATAAAATAATTTACCCAGCCGTTGCCACAGCTCTTTTATATAATATTCTTTATTCATACTTCGTACTTCATACTTCATACCCTTTCATACTAAATACTATCTATGCTGCTTTTGGGGCAGCAGCTTTCTTTTTGATAATAGTCTTAATTTCCCGTGGTAAATGGATGGGAACAGGAGATATAAAACTTGCTTTTTTTATCGGTCTATTTCTTGGCTGGCCAAATATTTTAGTTGCTCTATTCTTAGCTTTTTTCATCGGCGCTATAATAGGATTAGGATTAATAGCCAGCCACAAAAAAAGTCTTCGCTCAGAGGTGCCTTTCGGCCCATTCTTAGCGGTAAGCACCCTTATTGCCCTTTTTTGGGGCCAAAATATTATTAATTGGTACTTAAACTTTTGCGTTGGCCTATGAGTCAAAAAGCTTTTACCCTTTTAGAAATAACAGTGGTGGTTGCCATTATCGGCTTGCTGTCGGTTATTGTTTTGGCTAACTATCGGGGGGGAGAAAAACAGTCTGCTCTTTTGCGTTCAACTCATAGATTAGCTCAAGATTTGAGGCGAGCTGAGGAAATGGCAATATCTTCCCGGAAAACGCCAGAGGGATGCGAACAAGTTGAAGAAGGAGTTTTTTCCAAAGGAGGGTACGGCATTCATTTTGAAAAAGATTCTGACTCCTATGTTCTGTTTGCTGATTGCGATGGTGAGGGTGATTACGATGATTCGGGGAGCGCCTTCTATTGTAAGGAGGGAGAAAATGGAGCTGAGCCCGGACTTGGTAATTCCCTCAATGAAATAATTGAAGAGATTTCCTTAGAAGAAGGAATTAAAATAAGCAATCTTTCCCCTATTTCTTTAGAAAATACTCTTGATATTACTTTTATTCCTCCTGACCCCGAGATAAAGATTACCGAAGGAGGAAATGAAGCCGAAATAACTCTTTGTCTAAAAGATAATGAGAATATAAGCAGAACTATCACTGTCAATAAAGCCGGTCTAATCGACACTCACTAATATGAAAAGTTTCACCTTATTAGAAGTAATTTTAGCCATTACTGTTTTAACCATAGCAGTGGGGGGGTCTTTTGCCTTAATTTCCCAAACCATTGCTTCAGTTTCAGCGGTTCAATCAAAATTAACCGCTTCGTATCTGACTCAAGAGGGGATTGAGCTCGTTAAAAACATTCGGGATAATAATTGGCTCAAAGGAGAAAATTGGGATGAAGGATTAGGAAAAGAAACAGGAGAAATATATTATTATGAGGCAGATTATAATGATTTAAGTTTAGCCGAATGTTCTTCTCCTTGCGATTATGACCATGATTATAATCTTCATTTTCTAAAAATCCCAGACCAAGGATTTTATAACTACGATTTAGGCGACCCTACGATTTTTAAGAGAAAAATTACTATTTCCGATAAAGAAGATTTAGATAAAGACCCTGAAAAAGACCCCGAAGAAAAACCAGATCGCCTGAAAGTTTCGGTTGAAGTCCTCTGGAAAGAAAAGGGAAAAACCCAGTCAATCATTGCCCAAGAATATTTATATAACTGGACAAAACATGAATAAATCTTACACTCTAATTGAAGTTTTAGTAGCGGTTAGCATTTTTACCATAATAATTGCTGCTCCCACTGGTTTTTTGGTTGGTTCTCTTAAGGGACAGCAAAAAGTCCTGGCTTCCCAAAAACTTTTAGATAACACTTCTTATGCCTTAGAATACATGAGTCGGGCTCTAAGAATGGCAAAGAAAGAGCTCTCGAACGAGCTTGCTGTCGCTTGTCTCCTTGATAATAGCAATATTCTTTACGGTCATAATTACCAAATCACTCAAGGAGGAAATGGTTTAAGGTTTATAAGTTACGAAGAAGAATGCCAGGAATTTTTTTTGGAAAACGGCACTCTAAAAGAAAGCAAAGATGGAGCGATAAATAGTTTAACTTCGGATGATTTGGAAGTAATTTCTTTTAAAATTGGCCCCGATGATAGTTGGGACCAGAATGACAATGACCAACCCCGAGTAACCCTCTTTTTAGAAATAAAAGGGGGGAAGGGTCAAATGGAGGAAACCCGACCCCTAATAAAAATTCAAACTACCGTTTCTCAAAGAAACCTCGATGTCCAATACTAATCCCATAATTCATAATTCATGATTCATAATTCACAAAAGGGTATTTCGCTTTTATTTATAGTTTTAATTACTAGTTTGATTTTAGCGATTGGTTTGGGAATTAGTTCTCTTCTAATCCAAGAAATGAAGATAATGGGCGAGATTGGTTATTCCGTAATTGCTTTTTACGCTGCTGATAATGGAATTGAAGCTGCTCTCTACGATCTTTACCAGTCTGAATCCCCAATCCCTACTCATTCCTATCTATCTGATGATGCTGATTTGGGAAATGCTCATTACGATACCGAGGCAGAATGTTGTCATTTTGAATTTGAGAAATGTTCTTTTGGAAACCCTGATAATCCTGAAGAAGAAAGACCTATTTGCCCTTTAGGAATTGAGAATATTGGTTCTAACTGTGACGCCTTAAATTATTGTCTAAAATCACTGGGCAGCTATCAAAAAGTAAAAAGAGCAATCGAAATCAAGTACTAGTATGATAGAAAAAGACTACAACCCACCCACCACCTCCTCTCACTCGCCTAAAGGCGAGCAAGCCTCAGCCAGACAAAGGATAGAAAAATTAAAAAAGGCGATTAACTATCACCGTTATCTGTATCATGTTCTAAATAGGCAGGAAATTTCCGATGCCGCTTTAGATTCTTTAAAGCACGAGCTTTATCAATTAGAAGAGCACTACCCAGAATTTATTACTCCTGACTCTCCAACTCAGAGAGTGGCTGGAGAGCCTTTAGAAGGATTTGTCAAAGTAAAACACGAAGTTCCCATGCTTTCGATAGAAGACGTTTTTTCCGAAAAAGAACTTTTAGACTGGGAAGGTTATCTAAAGAGATTGGAACCTTCAGCTAAATTAGAGTACTTTGCTGAATTAAAAATTGATGGCTTTGCCATTACTTTAATTTATGAAACCGGCATTTTAAAAGGCGGTGCCACCCGAGGGGATGGCAAAGTAGGGGAAGATGTTACCCAAAATTTAAAAACTATTGAAAGCATTCCTCTGAAATTGGAAATTTCTCGCTTATCGGGATGGCTTCCCGATAAATTGAATGGGAGAATTGAAATTCGAGGGGAGGTTTATATGGCTAAGGAATCTTTTGAAAAAGTCAACCAGGAAAGAAAAAAGAAAGGAGAACCGCTTTATGCTAACCCCCGGAATTTAGCTGCCGGTTCCATCAGGCAACTTAACCCAAAATTAGCAGCTTCCCGACCTCTGGAATTTTTAGCCTATGATTTAATAACTGACCTCGGTCAAAAAACCCATTCTGAAGAGCACCAGATTTTAAAAGCCCTGGGATTCAAAACCGATTCTTATGCCAAAATTTGCCAAAATTTAGAAGAAGCAATTGTCTTGTGGCGGAAAATCGCCAAAGAAAGAGTTATCTTACCCTATCTGATTGATGGGGTGGTGGTGATAGTAAATGACAATGATTTGTTTGGTAAATTGGGAGTGATTGGAAAATCTCCTCGGGGAATGAGGGCTTTTAAATTCTTTCCCAAGCAGGCGACGACCATTCTCAAAGATATAAAACTCCAAGTGGGCAGAACCGGAGCTATTACTCCGGTGGCTTATTTAAAACCAGTTGAGGTGGGCGGAGTAACTGTTTCCCGGGCCACTTTACATAATGAAGATGAAATAAAAAGATTGGGAGTAAAAATTGGAGATACTGTCATTGTTGGTCGAGCCGGCGATGTTATCCCTGAAGTGATAAAGGTTTTGCCAAAATTAAGAACAGGCCAGGAAAAGAAATTTCAAATGCCAAAAACTTGTCCTGTTTGTGGAAGAAAATTAGCGAGGAAGGCCAAGGAAGTGGTTTGGCGATGCGAAAACCCGGATTGCCAGGCTCGTAGAAGAGAATTTTTGTATCATTTCACTTCAAAAAAAGCATTTAATATTGAAGGCTTGGGACCAAAAATTATTGACCAACTAATAGATGAAAATTTAATTTCTCGGCCCCCTGATATTTTTGAACTAAAAGAAGGAGATTTGTTGCCCCTGGAAAGATTTGCCGAAAAATCAGCTCAAAATTTAGTCAAAGCTTTTTCAAACAGTAAAGAAATAACTTTATCCCGTTTTATTTATAGTTTGGGGATTCGCCACGTGGGGGAGGAAACGGCAATTGATTCAGCCAGGTACTTTGGTTCAATTGATGAATTAAAAAAAGCCTCGAGAGAAGAGCTAGAAAAAATCCCTGACATCGGAAGCAAAGTTTCTGAAAGCATATATAATTGGTTTCAGCAAAAAAGAAATCAAAAACTAATCGATGATTTAACAAAGGTCGGGGTGAAAATTTTACCTTCAGAAATGGTTGGTAAAAAACTCCAAGGACTTACTTTTGTAATTACTGGAACTTTAGAGTTAATGAGTAGAACCGAAGCCGAAAAGAAAATTCGTCTCCAGGGCGGCCATCCTCTAAACTCTCTCTCAAAGCAAACCGATTATCTGGTGGTTGGAAAGGAGCCCGGCTCTAAGTTAGAAAAAGCCAAAGAATTGGGAGTAGAAATAATCAATGAAAAAGAATTCTTAAATCTATTGACTTCGTAAGTCGATAGATTAGGTGATTATGCGGCATCATCTAAAAAAATTGGATTGGGTACTTATTGTCACTGCCATTTTATTGGTGGGGATTGGGTTGCTATCAATTTACAGTAGCTCCCTTGGCAAGGGGGATTTTTTAAATTTTAAAAAGCAGATTATTTTCTTTGGAGTTGGATTTTTTTTAATGTTTTTAATTAGTTTTTTTGACTGGCGAGAATTAAGAGAGAATCCCTATTTAATTTTAATTTTTTATTTTTTCTGTTTACTTAGCCTAGCTGGTCTTTTTTTTCTTGCTCCCGAAATCAGGGGAGTTAAAAGTTGGTATAAATTGGGACCGGTTTCTCTTGACCCGATAGAATTTACCAAAATTATTTTAATTATTTTATTGGCAAAATATTTTTCAATGCGTCATATTGAAATGTATCGGGTCAGACATATTTTACTTTCCGGAGCTTATATTTTCTTGCCAGCTATTTTAATTTTTTTCCAGCCAGATTTAGGCCAGGTGTTAATTTTGGTTGCTTTGTGGGTAGGGGTATTAATTATTTCTGGAATAAAACTTCGCCATTTTTTAATTTTAGTTCTCTGCGGTCTTTTAATTTTAATTTTAAGCTGGTCATTTTTATTAAAAGATTATCAGAAAGAAAGAGTTTTGAGTTTTCTCACCCCGGGAATTGACCCTTTAGGAGTAAGTTGGAGCCAGAATCAGGCCAAAATAGCTATCGGTTCGGGAGGCATATTTGGACAGGGAATTGGCCAAGGTTCCCAAACTCAATACGGCTTTTTACCTGAACCCCAAACTGATTTTATCTTTGGAGCTCTGGCTGAAGAAATGGGATTGGTGGGGGTTTCTCTTCTACTTTTTCTTTTTTCAATTTTAATCTGGCGAATTATAAAAATCGCTCTTTCCAGTCAAACCAATTTCCCCCGACTTTTTGCTGCCGGTTTCGGTATTCTTTTAATCTCTCAAGTTTTCATCCATATCGGCATGAATATCGGTATTGTACCGGTAATCGGGATTCCTCTGCCTTTGATTAGTTATGGAGGGTCAAGTTTGATCGCCACCCTTGTCGGATTAGGAATTTTAGAGAGCCTAAAAGCCCACTAAAGTTTTCCACAGTTGACACTCTTTTTTAAGTGTTTTTTTATTTGTATAATAAGATAATCTGTGGGTATCTTGGATATCCGATACGAAGTTAATCATGAATAACGATTCAAATTATATTTCTTTGCAAGAAGCGGCAAAAAACTGCCATTACTCGCAGGAATATTTGAGTTTGCGGGCTCGACAGGGAAAATTAAAAGCCGTGAAATTTGGCCGAAATTGGATAACTAAAAAAGAATGGTTAGAAGAATACTTAGAAAAAGTTGAAGAATATAACAATAAAAATCATCTTAAAAAACTTGTTTCTCCTCCGAAAAATTTGCCAGTTGAGAAAATACCAGTGTTTCGTTTTGGATTTGTAACGGCGCTGGTTTTTGTTTTGCTGGTGGCCGGTTGTTTTTGGGGGAAAGAGAGTTTTAAAAATGTTTATCGAGACATTGAGCCCTATACATATATAGCAGGGGGAGCTGGAGATATTATTGTTGAGAATACAATAGAAATTTTAGCTGAAACTGTCTCTGATATTCCTCAAACCTTTGCTACCGTTTCTCTATCTACGGCAAGCATCGGAGATACTTTTAAAGAATATGGCCAGTGGATAGGTAAAAGTACCAGTGAATGGTTTAGTTCCCAGATTAAAGAAATTGTTAAAAATTATATTATTGCTAATAATTTTGTCGAGAAAAAGATTGGTCAGGGGTATAGAGTAATTACCCAACTTTGGACGAGGACAGAAAAAATTGCTGAAGAAAAATTAATTCCTAAGTCATCAGAAGAAGGATTAGTAGTAATTCCCTCTACGGCAAAAGACGAAGAAGTGAAAGAAAAAATAAAAGAAAGTTTTTCCGACGAGGTAAAAGTAGAAATAAAAGACGAAACTTCGGGAGTGATTATTCCTGTTTTCAAAAAGGGAGAGGGAGAAAAATATCTTTATATTTTGGTGCCAATAAAGAGTGAATTATGAATAACGAATTATCAAAAATTAAATTAGTAATTACAATTTTCCTCACCGTCATTTTATTAATAGGTGGGTTTTGTTTTGTGAAAATAGTCAATGCCCAGGAGGAGCCAGAAAATATAAGTAATTTAAGAATTTTATATCAGGGGCGATTGTCTGATTCTGAAGGAAATCCCATTGCAGATGGAAAATATAATTTAAGATTTAGAATTTATGATGCTCAAGAAGAATGGGGAAATATCCTTTGGCAAGAAGAATACACTTTCTACAATGCCCTTTCTCTAAATGATGGTCAATTTAAAGTAATTTTGGGGAGAGAGAATCCCATTAATCTTAACTTAGATGAGGCGCCATTTTGGTTAGGAACTTCCCTTGGGTTAACAGCTCCAGAAGGAATTAGTTGGGAAGAGGAAATCCAACCCAGAAAAAAAATTACGACTCTTTCTGAACTTTTAGGAGTCGAAGAACTAACTCCGGAACAATGGGCAAATCTTTCCCAACTGATTAAAGAAAAATTAGGGGATGAAGCCGATGTGGTGCTTCTGTTTGATTTGTCTCAATTAGAAAACTTGGAAACAGAACAAGGAATAGATTTTTCTTCAAGCATCATTAGCTTTTTTCAAAATTTCATAAACTTTATTGATGAAAAAATCTCTGAAATCGGGGAAAAGATTAACCAGATATTAGCCAAAATAGATAGTATCATTGATACCTTGACCAATATCGTGAATACTTTAGCTGAGCTGAAACATAAAATTGACGTTCTCTACGAGGTGTTGATAATCCAGCAGGGCCTGGAGCCGGCCCCTCAAGTTGATACCTGTGATTTCCTCCATTTGAACCTTTGCTTAATTGAAACAGATTGTATAAATGCTGGTGGTTTTTGGTATGATGACGTCTGTAACACTGGAGAGCAAGAAGAGTTATTGGAGAAAACTCAATCAGAAGAGCAACTAATTGAGGAACAGTCCAGCGGAGAAGAAGCAATTGGAGGAGAAGTAGAGGAAGAACTTGTGGAAGAAGAGCAACAGGCAGAAGAACAAGCGGTAGAGGAAACTCAAATTGAAGAATAAAAAACAGCCCGTTGAAAAGCTGTCTAAACTTCAAGTCTAAACAATTAGTATTATCGCTGAAGTTTATCCCATTTTTCCCTATCTGTTTCTGCTTGCCGCAAGATTTCACTAACTAATCCAGCGCTGATATTACCTTTATGTTTTGACGGAATATGAATTTTGAGAACCCCCTTTTTCATAAAAATATGTTTGCCGCCGCTATAAGGACCTTCAAAACCAAGTTTTCGGAAATTCTGGACTAATTTTCGCCAAGAAATCGCTTTAGGCATAAACCTTATGTTTCACCTTAACTGGTGGAAAATCAGGAATACTGTTACCATCCTGCAATTTCAAAATCAGCCATTCCTCTAAAACTTCCCGAAGAGTTTCTCGGCATTTTTCTAAGGTTTTTTCTGAAGCCCAAACGCCCTGAAGGCCAGGAATTTCTCCAAAGTAAGTTCCATCTTCTAAGATTTTATATCGGGCTCGATCTAATTTTTGAGAGATATAATTAGTTAGCATATTGACGTGATTAATAACTTTTTAACTACCTACATTATATCTTCATTAATCAAAGATTGTCAAGCAAAAACATTCAATACGCATAATTATGTTTCACAAATTGAGTTTTAAAACTGTCGCTTATTTAGGTGGTATTTTTTTACTGCTGGGTTTAGTTTTTGTTTTGGCACAAATAGTTTTGGCTAAAAATGGAAATGGCGGCTTTCAAATCAAAGATTCATATATTGAGGTTCAAAAAACTGATTACCCTAATTAAATGAAAAACAAATTATAAAAGGTCGAGTTCAAAAACAATTTAAAATAAAAATTATGTTTAAACCAAATTCAACCCCCCCGAAGGAAAGCCCTCGGCTTCCTACGGGGCAGGCATACAAAATTCTGGCAGTGGTTTGTAGTGTAATTGTTACCGCAGCTATTGGTTATCTGCTCGTCTGGGCAGGGAACCTAGATTCTCCGGGAGCGCCTGCCTCAACTGGCCAAATGTACACTTTAGACCAAATTTATACCTATCTAACCACTGGTTATGATAGCGATTGGCCAACAAAGCATACGAGCTTTACAGAACCAGCCGGCGCTCCAACTTCAGGAACTATGCATACTCTGGACGATATTAAGGGAAAAATTACTCGTAATCCGGCTACCGGCCAAACTACGTCTTATGGTACCAAACAAAAGGAAGATGGCTATTATGAATCGGGAGCTACTTTGCGATATTCTACAACTACGGTGGGCAGTGATATTATTGTGAATGATTTAAATACGGGCCTAATGTGGGAGCAAAAAACAAGTGGAAATAAAGCAACAACCTATACTTGGGAAAATGCCCAGATTTATTGTGAAGACCAGATTGGTTCCTCTGGTACTTATGGTGGTTATGACGACTGGCGGTTGCCAAATGCAAAAGAATTATTCAGCATCGTTGTCGAAGATGCTGGACTTACAGCACCTTATATAGACCATACTTATTTCCCAAACACTGTTTCCGGCAGCTACTGGTCGTCTACTACCGCCCCTAACGATACCAGCTACGCCCTGTACGTGAGCTTTACCTATGGCTACGTGGGCAGCGTCAGTAAGACCATTAGCTACTACGTTCGTTGCGTCCGCGGGCAATAAATTTTTATTCCTTTGAACCCCGTTAGAAATCTTTGATTTCTAAACGGGGTGAAATAGGTAATTTGGGATTTGGAATTTGAGAAACGCGAATTCTGCTAATTTTATCGAATTACGCTAATTAAGTTTATGGCTGAATTATTGCATAAAGAGCTTTCGTATAAACTTATAGGGGCTGCAATGGAAGTTCATAAAACTTTGGGGACAGGATTTCTTGAGAAAACTTACCAAAAAGCTTATGAAACAGAGTTAAAAATACAGAAAATTCCATTTGTTAATCAGAAAAAAATTAAAATATCCTACAAAGGTATTGACTTGGGATTTCAGGTTTTAGATTTAGTTGTTGATGATAAGGTAATTGTTGAGATTAAAACTATTCTAGAGATTTTACCAATTCATTTAGCCCAATTAACTTCTTATTTGAAGGCAACTGATTATCAATTAGGAATTTTGATTAATTTCGGAGCGAAAAGTTTACAATATAAAAGAATTGCACTTTCAAAAAATCATTCGTGAAATTCGCTGTAATTAGTATAATTAGCGTTGATTATCGCCAGATTCCTACAACACGAATTAAACAAATTTAAACTAATTACGCGAAATTATTAGCGTAATTAGCTACAATTAGCGTTATTCGTGTTACGGGAGAGAGCGGCTAAAAATCTATTGCGGCTCTTGCCACTTCATCATTGGAGTATTAAAAGTCAGAAGATTTCTCAAATGATAGTTAAATCTTCGGAGATTAGAAAAGTGCAGGAGTAAAAACTGTTTCCAACAACTACTGGTCGTCTACTACCAACCCTAACAATACCAGCAACGCCCTGAACGTGAACTTTAACAATGGCAACGTGAACAACAACAATAAGACCAATAACAACTACGTTCGTTGCGTCCGCGGGAAATTGATTTTTAGCCTTCCCCCACCATCACTTTTAAACATAAAAGTGGGGGGCGATAATTAATGACTTCCACTCAACATCTTCCTTTATATCTTAAAATCTACCAACTGATAAAATTTCTATACGAGCCTGTTAGAAATTTTCCCAAGCAGTATAAATATACTTTAGGAGAGGATATCTTAAAATTAAGCTGGCAATGTTTAGACTTAGTTTTAGAAGCGAATGCTTTGCCTGGCAAAGAAAAACATCCAAAAATTTCAGAACTCAGTACGACCTTTGATAAGCTGAAAATTAGATTGCGCCTGGCTCAAGAAATAAATTTAATTTCAAAGAGGCAATTTGTCCATATTCAAACCTATTACATCAAAGAAATTGGGGAGATGATTGGCGGTTGGCTTAAATGGGCCTATGAGTGAAATATTCAATTTCCCAAAATTATATCAGGCATATTTGAATTGTCGTAAAACCAAGAGGAAAACTATTAATGCTTTAAAATTTGAATGGAATTTAGAGCGAAATCTTTTTCAGCTTCAAAAAGAGCTTGAAACAAAGAGATATAGACCGGGTCGCTCTATTTGTTTTGTAGTTAAAGAGCCTTCCCCTAGAGAAATTTTTGCTGCTGATTTCAGAGATAGAGTAATTCATCATCTTTTGGTCAATGAGATAGAAAATATAGGCGAAAAGAGATTTATTTTTGATACATTTTCCTGTCGTAAAAACAAAGGGACCCATTTGGCAGTAAAAAGATTAAAAATGTTTATAAAAAAAGCGACAGAAAATTACAAAAGAGAGGCATTTTACCTTCAATTAGATATTTCTGGATTTTTTATGGCTATCGATCGTCATATTCTATATTCCATTCTCAGAAAAATGATTTTGAAACAGAATAAATCTTATCAATGGAAAGAGGATATTTTATGGTTGGCAAAAATTATTATTTTTCACAAACCCACTAAGAATTATGTTATTAAAGGAAACCCTGCTCTATTTAAACTTATTCCTGCTCGGAAATCTTTATTTGAATCTCCCGAAGACAAAGGTCTTCCTATCGGTAACTACTCCTCTCAATTTTTCGCCAACCTTTATTTAAACGAGTTAGACCAATTTATAAAAAGAGGGCTTAAATGTAGATATTATGTCCGTTATGTTGATGATTTAATTTTATTAAATGAAAGCAGAGAAAAATTAAAATATTTGAGAGATAAAATTAACCTTTTTCTAAAAGAAAATTTGGATTTGGAACTGAATTTGAATAAGACAAAACTGCAATCAATTAATAAGGGAATAAGTTTTTTGGGATATTTTATAAAACCTGATTATACTTTGGTTCGACAAAAAGTAGTTAAAAGACTAAAAGATAAATTATATTGGCTAAAACAAATTCCAGCTTCCAAATTCAAAATTCCAGATTCGAAAATTTTGGCAATGCTCAATTCTTATTACGGACATTTCAAGCACGCTTTCAGTTTTAATTTAAGAAAAAATATTTATGAAAACCATTTAGGTGGCCTTGAGGAAAAATTTCTGCCCAAATCTGGATACTTAGCTTTATCTCTAAATGTATGAAATTTAGATTAAGACCTAGAAAGTTAAAATTGAAAATAATGTTGTACTTCAGTTGTGTTTTCTTATTAATTGTTTCGGTTTTTGTTTTGTCCCAGATGGTTTTAGCTCAAAATACTAGTAGTTTCCAAATCAAGGATTCCTATATTGAGGTTAAGGAAACTGATTATCCTCAAAATATCGCCTTAGTTCAAAAGGAAAATGGTAAAGAAAAAATTGCTGGTCAAGTTAAAATCGTTGACCAGTATTTGCTTTCTGATATCCCGGAGAATGAGTTTTTAGATGAGTATTCTGGTTTAAAAGAAGGTTTTCAGGATTTAACCCTATCTCTGGAATCCGATGAGCCAATTTTTGGCAAAGAAAATTTTTATTCTTCTTCTTCTCTTTTTGAAAAAACCAAATCTCTACTTGGCTTTGAAACCTTACCAGAATACAGAATAACTAAGGAAGTTGATAAGTCTCAAAGCGTTCAAACCAAACTCGACCTTTCGACTTTGACCATAGAGACTAATTACAAAAAAACAGGGGATGGAAACATCAAGCAAGCTCTAATTTTTAAAAATAATACTAGTCAAGACTTAAGCCTCAATCTTGCCCTAAAACACATTATTAATGCTGAAAAGATTATCTGGAACAAGGAAGAGTATGAGATTACTCAAACTCCTCGTTCTTTTAATCCAGAAATAGAATCTGCCGTTTCTTTTTATCCTTCGGATGTCCCTTACTTGGCGGTTTATGATTTTTCAGATACTCTAAATTTCGACCCCCAACTTTGGGTATTTAAGGAAGATTCTCAAAATGTAGTTTTGCTCCAACTCTTAGTTAATGTGCCGGCTAATTCTTCAACCATAATTGACCCTTGGTATGGTTTTGTGGGAGATAAAAAATATGCTTGGGGAGAAAATGTCGGCTGGGTCAACTTATATCCGACTGATGGGAAAGTGTATGTAGCCACCGATTGTTTAAAAGGTTATGCTTGGTTAGAAAATGTTGGCTGGGTTAATTTTGGAGACGGTACCCCTGGTGCTGCGAGTGATTGTGATTCAGGAGTTCATTATGCTAACGACAGTGCGAGCGATTTCGGCGTGAATAACGATGGCTCGGGAAATTTATATGGCTATGCCTGGGGAGAAAATATTGGCTGGGTTAATTTTGATTCAACTGACTCGCAGGTAGTTATTGACAGTTCCGGCAATTTTTCCGGTTATGCCTGGGGAGAAAATATTGGCTGGATTCATTTTGACCACACTCAAACTAGTTATATACCCCAAACTGAGTGGGCTCCTCCTCCCTCCAACACCGCGCCGACGGCCTCCACTATTTCCGAAACTTCAACTTCAGGTTCACCTACTAATGTGGGTTCGGCTGTTACTTTTTCCGGAACCATTTCTGACCCTGATACCGATGACCAAGTTAGACTGGCTATTTGTAAAACTGATGAGATAAACGCCAGCAGTCAATGTACCGGCGGTGCCTGGTGCTATGACCCCAGCTCTACCGAGTGGCAGGCTGAAGGAGCGGCCTCCTGCGATTATACTGCCTTAATTGGCGATGCATCAAGTAATGCCTGGTATGCCTATGCTTGCGATGATGACAATGCCTGTACCGGAATGACTGAGGACGACGGCACTTTCTATGTCAACCACGTTCCAGCTTTTACAGTGGTTCCTGATGATTCTTCAACTGGTGCTTCTCCCACCAATGCCGGTTCGGATGTTACTTTTACGGCTACCGCTACTGATTCCGACGGAGATCAATACAAGCTTTTAGTTTGTAAAACTGATGGTACCTCAGGAGGTGATTGCGATGGTGGAGAATCAGATAGATGGTGTGTTTCTTCTTTAACTAATTCTGGCTCTCAAGCCTCTTGTGCTTACACAACCACTGGCAGCGAGAGCTGTAACGGGAGCAATGAAAGTTGTGTTTGGTATGCCTATGCTTGTGATGAACATAACTTTTGTTCAGCTAACAGCAATGCCAATTCACCATTTAAAATAAATCACCGGCCTTCTTTTACCACCATTTCTGATGCTCCCGACCCGGTAAGTCCGGGTTCAGATATTACTTTTTCCTCAACTGCTTCTGATTCCGATACTGATACAGTAGCTGATACCGTAAAATTGGTGGTTTGTAAGACAGCTGGAGTTGCTGACGGTGCTTGCGATGGGGGAGCTGAAGATACCTGGTGTGCTTCTTCTTTATCTGCCTCTAATCCTTCTTGTAACTATTCAGCTTTGATAACTGATACCCCAGGAGTTAAGAATCACTATCCCTATGTTTTTGACAATCATAATTTCGGCGCCGCCACTGAGTAGAATCGCTAATTTAAGCAAATAATCAGATTTTTTTAAAAGAGATTATATACAATGTCTAAAAAATTTCTTCCCATCATCATCTTCTTCCTTTCGCTCGGGCTTTATTTTACTTGGACTGCAAAGGCCGACAATTTTAATGTTGAGAAACCAAAAATCACTATCTTAAATGTCTATTCTCATCCTCAAACAGGGGATAACTGGACGGTTTCCTTTGAAACAAAAGGTAAAGCTGATTTAACCATTACCCCTCAAGACCAAGCAAGTATTGATGATTTAAATTTCGTTTCTTTAGCTTGCGGCGGTGAAGAAAGAACTCCCCAGATTTTATCCGGAGATGTTATCTTTTATCCCAATTGGCAATGTGAAGGAATAGGAGGGGTTATTCATCTAGTTAATATTGCCGGGACTCACACTCTTAAATTCCAATTTGCTGACCAAATTGCTTATGCCTACAATACCACTCCTAATTTTAGTGGTGATTATAAATGGGCCTGGGGGGAGAACATTGGCTGGAATAACTTCCAACCAACAAATGGCGGAGTAGAAGTGGCTAGCGCCGGCCTAACCGGTTATCTCTGGGCAGAAAATGTCGGTTGGATAAAACTTGATTATGATGAAACTCCGGGAGCTGAAAATACATCTGCTACCAACTGGGGAGTAACCAATGATGGAACAGGGAATTTGGGTGGTTATGGCTGGGGAGAGAACATTGGCTGGGTTAATTTTCACCCTACTCATTCTCAAGTAACTATTGATAGCTCTGGTAATTTTTCTGGTTATGCTTGGGCCGAAAACGTCGGCTGGATAAAATTTAACCATATTCAAACCGACTACACGCCCAAGACTACCTGGCCCAGCACCGTGCCGACAGCTTCCACCGTTTCGGATTCGCCGGATCCAGTGGGGGTAGGGGGAGATGTGACTTTTACTGGCAATTGGTCAGAACCTGTTGCTGGAGGTAGTGTCAAAATGTATATTTGTAAAGATTCCAGCTGTACTAACTGCGATAGCACCACTTATACTAATTGTTGGTGCTATTCAGATGATTGGGTTATTGAACCAACTACCACTGATACCTGTAGTTATACTGCCCAAGCAGCCGATGTTGGAGCTAAAAGTTATTGGCTTGGAGTCTGTGACGATAGCAATGATTGCGATGCTACTCCTCTTTCTGGCGGAACCTTTACTGTCGAATACTTACAAGGCTGCACCCGAACTTTTACCGTTAACCCTTCCCTGACTTTTTCTATTTCTGACCTGACGGCAGCTTTAGGGACTTTAAGTTCGGCTGCTGTTTCCAAAGACAGCACTACTTTTACTGTTGCAACCAATGCTGATTCTGGTTATGTAGTCGATGTTTCTGGGAACACTTTGACTTCTGGTTCAGATACCATTGATGCTATGACTTCAGCTGCTGCTTCTTCTCCAGGCACCGAGCAGTTTGGCATCAACTTGAAAGATAATTCTGCTCCCGATGTCGGAGCTGAACCTTCGGGAGGTTCGGGAGCAGCAGCTTCCGGTTATGATACAGCTAATAATTTCAAATTTATCTCGGGAAATACCATTGCTTCTTGCTCGGGCGCTTCAGATACCACCACCTTCACCATTTCCTATATTGCCAATATTAGTGCTGTCACCGAAGCCGGTGATTATACTACTACTTTAACTTTGATTGCCACAGGAAAATACTAAACATGAAACATGAAACTTAAAGCATGGAACAGTTATTTCACGATAAATTAAAAACTAAAATGGATGAATTTGTTCATTTAGTTTATCGAAGCACAAGAAATTTCCCCAGGGAAGAGTTATATGGAGTAACCTCACAGATAAGGAGAGCTGCCCTTTCTATAATTCTGAATTACATTGAGGGATATGCTCGTGGAAAAAATAAAGTTCATAAAAATTTTTTAGAAATTGCTTACGGTTCACTAAAAGAAACTAAATATCTTTTACACTTCTCATTAATAGAAAAATATTTAATTCAAGAAGATTACGAAAAGGCAATGAAATTAGCTGAGGAAATCGGTGCAATGCTCTGGACAACCATCACGAAACTTGAAACATAAAACATAAAATACGAGCAAGACGATTCCTGGGTTACATGTTCCATGTTGTGTGCCTCATGTTTTATGGAAAATATGGTAAAATAATTAAAGGTCGAGCCCTCGGGGGCATTACTTCGCGAAAAATATTAGAACAAAAAAGATAAAAAGAAAAAATGATAAAAAGAAATTTTCTAAGGGTTAGTGCAATAATTGTCATTTTGGCCTTGATTGGTTTGATGACGCCAGTTCCTCCTTTTGCCCAGGCTGCAACCCTGACTACGGCTGCTGATTATCTAAATCGGGTCAAAGCCAGCTTAACAACTGGGGTTGAGCACACAGTGGTATTTACTTGTGCCACTGCAGTTTCGGGAGGAGCAGGTGTTAATAAAGTAATTTTAGTCTTTCCAGATGCTGATGATGGACTTTGGTGTCGAACGGATGGGACAATGACGGTGACTGGAAGTACTAAAGATAGTGCTACTTCCTTACCAGGAACATTAGCTGGTACCTGTGCTGCAGGAGTAGGAGCAAGTAGCTACGATACCATTACCGTAACTGGTGTTGATGACTTAACTGCTATCAAATATGGAGTCAAAATTGTTGGTCTTGTTGGAGAATTAGGAACTCCTACTGCTGCCACGACCGGGATTATTACGGTCAAAACAAATAATGGAACTTCTGATGTCGATACAAAAGATATTGCTGTAGATATTATTGCTGACGAGCAGATTTCGGTAACCAGCACAGTTAACCCGACTTTAACTTTTGTCATCACTGATGCCGCAATAGATTTGGGAACTCTTACCAGTTCGGCTACCGGCAGCGATACTGCCGAATTTACTGTCGCTACTAATGCTGGTTCTGGTTATGTGGCTGATATTTCTGGGACCACTTTAACTAATGCTGCTTCAGACACTATCACTGCCATTGGAGGAACTAAAGCTGCTTCATCTGTCGGAAGCGAGCAGTTTGGCCTAAACTTAAAGGACAATGCTACTCCTAATGTGGGAGCTGAACCTTCAGGAGGTTCGGGAGCAGCAGCTGGTGAATATGCTACGGCTGACAGTTTTGCCTTTCTGACCGGAGATACCATTGCTTCTTGTGCCGGCCCTTCAGACACCACCACCTTCACCATTTCCGCTATTGCCAATATTGATGGTGCCACTGAATCCGGAACCTACACCACCACTTTAACTCTGGTTACCACCGGAAAGTTCTAATTGTTGGTAGTTGATTGTTGATAGTTGACATTATTTATGAGGAAGTTTATCCTCGTTATAACTTGTATTATTGGAGGAGTGCTTTTAGCTCAAGGGGTTTTGGCTTTGACCATTTCGCCGCCGGTTTTTGAATTGGGAGCTAATCCTGGAGATAGCCCGAGGCAGAGTATTAAACTTTTTAATGAAACCGCTGCTGAGATAACGGTTTGGATCTCGACGGCTGATTTTACGGCTAAGGCAGGAGAAGAAGGGGAACCAGTCTTTTTTGCTCCGGGAGAAAAAGAGGGAGATTTAGCTGACTGGATTGAAATAGAAAAAGGCCCAATTACTGTTTTACCTCTTATCTGGGAAGAAATATCCTTTACTATTAATGTTCCAACTTGGGCTGATCCCGGAGGCCATTATGCCGCTGTTTTCTTTGGTACCCAGCCTCCGGAAGCAGAAAAAGGAACAGCTATAGGTTTAGCTGGGAAAGTAGGGAGCTTGGTTTTACTTAGGGTTTCAGGTGAAATTGAAGAGGCAGGAAGATTGCTCGAGTTTAGCTTGAAAGATGAAAAGAAATTTTATGAATATCTACCGGTTGATTTTTTGATTCGTTTTGAAAATTCAGGTAATGTCCATTTAAAACCTCAGGGAGAAATTTTGATTAAAAACATTTTTGGCGGGACGGCAGGTGAGGTAGATGTTAATAAACCAGAGATGGGAAAAGGAGGAAATGTTTTGCCAGGGACTATCAGGCTTTTTGAAAGCTCCTGGGTCAAAAATCCATTTGAGAGCCCTCCTCAAGGATTTTTTGAAAAATTAAAAGTAGAGAAAAATAATTTTGCTTTTGGAAGATATAAAGGGGATTTGGATTTAGAATACGGTACCCAGGGAAAGAGAGCTCAAGTCAGCCTTATATTCTGGGTATTTCCCTGGCATTTGATTTTAGTTTCGGTTTTTGGGACTGCTCTTTTAATATTCTTATTAATCGTTGGCATTAAAAAGTATAATCAATGGATTATTAGAAAAGCAACTCAGGGAATTGTCAGAAAAGAAACTCAAAGAAAAATGGTTTCGAGGGAAAAAAATCAGGCAAAAGACATTCCCTCAGATTCTTTATGATGAAAAAATGGATAATTTTTCTCGGTATTTTTTTATTTGGGTCAAGTTTTGTCTTATCAATTTCTATTCAGGCTAACAGCGGAGAAGTTGATATAGAAGCTTTAGTCCCAGCTCCTCCTGAAGAGGAGGTAGTGCCTGGAGGGGGTGTTTTTATTCCGCCCGATCTCACTTCCCCAATAATTTCTGAGATAGAAATTGCTGAGATTACCCGGAATTCAGTCAGAATTAGTTGGAAAACTAATGAATTAGCAGTTCCTCAGATTAATTACGGACTGACTTTAGATTATAAAAAGACCATTATTGGGAAGAGCTTTCTTATTTCCCACTCGGTCTTACTTGATGGTCTTTTAGCTAATACAATTTATCGCTTTGAGATAATAGCCATTGATAGAGGAGGAAATAGAACCTCTTCTGGCGACCGAACTTTTAAAACCTTAGCTCCCCCCGACATTGCTCCGCCTGCCAATGTCAGTAATTTTGAAGCAATCTCTGGAGATAGCCAAATAACTTTAAAATGGCAAAATCCACCCGACCCCGATTTTAAGGCAGTAAAAATAATGAGAAGCGCCAAGTTTTATCCGGCCAGCCCCGAAGAGGGCATTCTAATTTACGACGGCAAGGGGGTTTCTTTTGTCGATACCAGTTTGGTTAATGGAATGAGATATTACTATACTGCCTTCGCTTACGACAAAATCGGCAATTATGCTTCCGGTGCCATTGTTTCAGCCATTCCTTTCAAAATAAAGCCTCCGTTACCACCTCCGCCCGAAGAAATAACCACGGAAGAAGAATGTATGGAAGCCGGCTATTATTGGTATGACAATGCTTGTCACTTAACGCCTGAGGAAATTCCTCCTCCAGAAATAGAAAAATTAACCTTAAAAGACTTTGATTTTTGGCAAGAAGGTAAAAAACTTCCTCTGATTGAGGAAGAGAAAATCAAAGCTAAAACCGAAAAATCTCTAACTATCTCCATTGATTACGGGAAAGTTCCCGAAGTTTTAAAGACTATGCTGGTTACCTTGGAAAAAGAAGAAAAATTATTCTCTTTCCTTTTAAGAGTTAATCCAGAAAAAACTGCTTATTTGGCTACTCTTGTGCTCCCCGAAGAGTCTGGAATTTATCCCTTAACTTTGACCACTCTTGATTATAAAAATCAAACTCTTAAAAAAATCTCCGGAGAGTTAACTGTTGAAAAAGCAGAGATTATCGTTCCAAAAGTTTCGCTCTCTTGTTGTCAAAAGATAATTCTTTGGTATGAAAAAATTAACTCTGCTTTATTTAACTGGTTTCAATCAATTTGGCAAAAAATATGTTTTATATTTTTATAGCAGCTTTCGGCGGGGGACTGGTGAGGGGATTGGTTGGTTTTATCAAGCACCGATTTTCTTACAAGGATGTCCCCTTTAAGCCAGGATATTTTATAGGAACGATGATAGCTTCCGGAATTATCGGGCTGGTGGCAGTTTGGGCCATTAAGGGAGTGGGATTTACTTTTTCAGATGCATTCAGTCCGGCTTTAGCTTTTATTATCGGCTATGCTGGCGGAGATTTCATTGAGAATATTTACAAAATTATTATTAAAAAAGCAACAATTTATGAGGAGTAACTCTTGCTTGACATTTTTAATGAAAGGAGTAAAATTAAATTGATTTTATAAGAAGCACTACCTTTTTTTAGACTTGACCCCTTTTTTAAATCACTAAAAATTTAATAATGATTTTACCCTAAAAACTGCAATTTAGGGTTTTTTATAATTTTTTTATTTAAATTATGGAGGAAATTAAAATTAAAAATTTTGGGAAAGCCAAAGTTTCTCTTCCCTTGCCTTACCTATTGGAGATGCAAAAGGAAAGTTGGCAAAGGTTTTGGGAAAGAGATTTAAAAGAGCTTTTTCAAGAAGTTTCTCCAATCCGAGACTATACCGGAAAAGAGCTTGAGCTCTGGTTTTTGGATTACAAATTAGACCAGCCAAAATATAAAACCGACCTGGAAGCCAAACAAAATAATGATTCTTACGAGGTAGCTTTGAGAGTTAAAACAAAGTTGGTCAATCTAAAAACCAAAGAAATCAAAGAGCAAGAAGTTTTTTTAACCGATTTCCCCCTGATGACTGAGAGGGGAACTTTTATTGTTAACGGAGTAGAGAGAGTGGCTATTGCTCAATTAATTCGCTCCCCGGGAGCTTTTTTTACTGCCCAAACAGCAGGAGGTAAAAATTATTTTGGAGCCAAAATTATCCCTAATCGAGGAGCCTGGTTAGAATTTGAAACCGAACCCTCTGGCTTTATTGGAGTAAAAATTGACCGAAGAAGAAAATTGGCAGCCACTTGCCTCTTGCGAGCTTTTGGGATTGAAAAAGACCTCGCCATAAAAGAGCTTTTTCAAGACGTAAACAAAGGAGAGCTCGCTGAGACTTCGCCTCATCTCGCGCCTCGCTCGGCTTCGTCGAGCTCGGCGATAGATTATATTGAAGAGACTTTAAAGAGGGACACAACTCACAATCAGGCTGAAGCCTTGGTTGAGATTTACCAAAGATTGAGGCCAGGAGACATGGCGACACCGGATACAGCCCGCGAGCTGATTGAAAACATGTTCTTTAACTTTGAGAGGTATGACCTTTCGAAGGTGGGAAGATGGAGAATGGGTCAGCGATTGCCAGAGTTAACTAAGAAATCTGAGATTACTGTAAAAGATAGGGTTTTGAAATTAGAAGATGTTATTGCGGTGCTCAGGGAGATAATCCAGCTGAATAATAATCCTGAAGGAAGACCGGACCAGATTGACCATTTGGGCAACAGAAGAGTGAGAACCATAACTGAGCTTTTACAAAACAGATTAAGGGTGGGATTGATGAGAATGGAAAGAATAATTAAAGATAAGATGTCAACTTTAGATATTTATACCCTAACTCCGGTTCAGATTATTAATCCTCGACCATTCATGGCCGTAGTTAAAGAATTCTTCACCTCCTCTCAGATGTCCCAATTTATGGATAATGAAAATCCTTTGGCTGAATTGGAACATAAAAGAAGGTTATCGGCTACCGGACCCGGGGGTCTCGCCAGAGAAAGGGCGGGATTTGAAGTCCGGGACGTTCAACCTTCTCACTATGGCCGGATTTGCCCGATTCAAACTCCGGAAGGGCCTAATATTGGATTAGTTGGCCACCTGGCTTCTTTCGCCAGAATCAATCCCTACGGTTTTTTGGAAACTCCCTATTTTAAAGTTGAAAAAGGAACGGTGACATCTGACGTCCACTATCTAAATGCCTATGAGGAGGAAAGGTATAATATTGCTTCTGGCTCCGTGCCAATTGATGAAAAGAGAAATATTATTCCTCAAAAAGTTGAAGCCAGAATTAAAGGCGAACCAGGCGTAGCAGATAGAGATAAAATTGATTTTATTGATGTTTCTTCAGAACAATCGATTTCCATTGCTACTTCTTTAATCCCCTTTTTACAAAACGACGATGCGAACCGGGCGCTTATGGGTTCAAATATGCAGCGGCAAGCAGTCCCTCTCTTAAAACCAGAGGCTCCTTTGGTGATGACCGGGGTTGAGGAAAGGGTGGCCAGAGATTCTGGCCAAGAAATAATAGCCGAAGAAGATGGCAAAGTTATAGAAGTGGATGCCAACCACGTTAAGATAAAACCAAAAACCAAAAGCCAAAAGCTAAAAGTTTATGATTTGAAGACTTTTATCGGAACTAATCAATACACTTGTTTTCACCAAAAACCGCGAGTGAAAACGGGACAAAAAGTCAAAGAGGGAGACGTTTTAGCTGATGGGGGAGCAATTTCTCAGGGGTATTTAGCTTTGGGTCAAAATATTTTAGTTGCTTTTCTGCCCTGGCGGGGAGGAAATTTTGAAGATGCGATTATTATTTCCGAAAGATTGGTTAAAGATGACACTTATACCTCTATTCACATCGAGAGTTTTAGTTGCGACGTAAGAGAAACAAAGTTGGGACCTGAGTTGACCACCCCCGATATTCCAAATGTCTCAGAAGAAAAATTAAAAGATTTGGACGAGGAAGGAGTGATTAGAATAGGAGCTGAGGTCGGGCCAAATGATATTTTGGTTGGAAAAATTTCCCCAAAAGGAGAAGCAGATTTAACTGCTGAAGAGAGATTATTAAGGGCAATTTTTGGCGAGAAGGCCAGGGATGTTAAAGACACTTCTTTATTAATGGAACATGGTAAGCGGGGAAGAGTGGTTGGGGTGAAAGTTTTTTCGAGGGAGCTGGGTCATAAATTGGAACCAGGAGTGATAAAAAGAATTGAGGTTGAAGTGGCTGAAATCAGACCGATTCGGGCCGGAGATAAATTATCTGGTCGTCACGGAAACAAAGGAGTGATTTCCAAAGTTTTACCAGTCGAAGAAATGCCATTTATGGAAGATGGAACTCCGGTAGATATCATTTTGAATCCTTTGAGCGTAGCTTCCCGAATGAATCTGGGTCAGATTTTAGAAACCCACCTGGGCTGGGCGGCCAAAAATCTTGGCTATCAGGCTATTTCGCCAGCTTTAGCTGGAGCGACCGAGAAAGATATAAAAGAAGAATTAAAGAAAGCCGGCCTAGTCGATGAAGCTAAAACTTCATCTTCACCCTTCGCTGCCACTCGCATAGTCGATGAACTTCGTTCATCTTCACGCTTCGCTGCTGCTCGCGTTTCTGAAGACGGGAAAACGGTTTTATGCGATGGCCAGAGCGGATTACCGTTTCCAGAAAAAATTACCGTCGGCTACATTTATATGGTGAAATTAATTCATATGGTTGAAGATAAAATTCACATGAGAAGCATTGGCCCTTATTCTTTAATTACCCAACAGCCTTTGGGAGGAAAGGCCCAATTTGGAGGCCAACGATTTGGGGAAATGGAGGTCTGGGCACTGGAAGGGCATGGGGCAGCTCACATCTTACAAGAAATGTTAACTATAAAATCTGACGATGTCCCGGGAAGAGCGGCTACCTACGAAGCAATATTAAAAGGAGAAGAAATTAAACCGCCAAATATCCCGGCCTCGTTTAATTTATTGGTGGCGGAACTGAAGTCGCTTGGTTTAAGCGTGGAAGTGAAAGAGAAACCTAAAGAGGAAAAATAAGCTCGACAGGGCTGATTCGGGTGACACGCAGTTAGCTTTAGTGGTAAGACGAGATTCTTCCCCGTTACTGCTATTTCTCGCCGAGCCTTAATTGTCTTAAAAAATTCAGAGAAAATTTCGGGCTCGGCTGCGAAGTGTCACCCTCACAGCCCTGCCTCGCTTAAATTATTCGTAAATTCGTAAATGTTCGTAATTCGTAGGAAACTATGAGAGTAGCTGATTTAGAATCAATAAGAATTAAATTGGCCTCGCCTGAGGAGATTTTGGATTGGTCGCACGGGGAAGTGACTAAACCCGAGACCATTAATTACCGGACCCAGCGGGCAGAAAAGGATGGTCTTTTTTGTGAAAAAATCTTTGGGCCAGAAAGGGATTATCAATGCTATTGCGGGAAATATCGAGGAATAAAATATAAAGGGATAACTTGCGACCGGTGCGGAGTAGAGGTGATAAAAGCTCAGGTCCGGAGAGAAAGAATGGGCCATATTAAGTTAGCCAGTCCGGTTTCCCACATCTGGTTTTTACGGGGTGTGCCCTCAAGAATGGGAATGATTTTAGACATCCCGATGCAGCAATTGGAAAGGCTAATTTACTTCGCCGCTTACATTATCACTAACGTTAATGAATCGGCAAAGAAAAATATCTTAGAAGAGATTGAGAAAGAATACAAAAGAAAATTAAAAGTTAAAAATGAAAAGTTAAAAGTTAAAAAGGAGAAAGAAAGGTTACAGGGATTGAAGACGGCGAGAGATAGGGCCAGAGAAGAAGTTTTGGGCCTGAAACCCTTAAAGATTCTTTCGGAGGTTGAATATCACGAGCTTTCTTTGAAATGCGGGGAAGTTTTTGAAGCCGGAACCGGAGCGGAAACTCTAAGAAAAATTTGTGAAAAGATTGATTTGAAAAAGGAGACCCTAAATTTAAAAAAGGAAATAGAAAAAGCCAGCCCCTTAAATCGAAAAAAAATTTTAAGAAGATTAAAAATTTTTCAAGGGCTGCAAAAAGCCGGAATTCGACCGGAATGGATATTTTTAACTGTTTTGCCGGTTTTACCTCCTGATTTACGACCAATGGTTCAGTTAGATGGAGGAAGATATGCCTCTTCTGACTTAAATGACCTTTATCGGAGAGTAATTAACCGCAACAATCGATTAAAATATCTTTTGGAAATTAATGCCCCGGAAGTCATTGTTAGAAATGAAAAAAGAATGTTGCAAGAAGCGGTTGATGCTTTGATTGATAATGGGATGAGAAAGGGAACGATGACTCAAGCTACTACCGGCGGCAGACGCCTTTTGAAATCTTTAGCTGATATACTGAAAGGAAAGCAAGGCAGATTTCGTCAAAATCTTTTGGGGAAAAGAGTGGATTATTCTGGGAGGTCAGTGATTGTAGTCGGACCTGAGTTAAAACTGAATCAATGCGGGTTGCCTAAAAAAATGGCTCTGGAATTATTTAAACCATTTGTTATTAAAAAAATTTTGGACAAAGAACTATCTTATAATGTTAGAGGAGCTTCCAGGTTAATTGATGAAGAAACTGATGAGGTTTGGGAAAACTTGGAAGAAGTAGTTAAAGATAAACTGGTTTTATTGAACCGGGCTCCGACTTTACACCGACTTGGCATTCAAGCCTTCCAGCCAGTTTTAATTGAAGGAGAATCAATTAAAGTTCATCCTTTAATCTGCCGGGCCTTTAATGCTGATTTTGATGGAGACCAAATGGCCGTTCATTTACCCCTATCAGACGAGAGTCAAAAAGAAGCCAGAGAGTTAATGTTATCTAGTTTAAATCTTTTGAAACCAGCCACCGGGCTGCCAATTTGCAGCCCGACTCAAGACATTGTTTTAGGTTGCTATTGGATGACAGGAATTACTGAAGGGGCAAAAGGTGAAGGGAAGATTTTTGGAAGCCCAGAGGAAGCAATTCTGGCTTATGAATTAGGCAATATAGACCTTAGAGCGAAAATAAAAATAAGGTTTAAAAACGAATTTACCGGAGCACATAAAACTTTATGTGCTCGGTTTACCGAGACTTCCCTGGGAAGGTTCCTATTT
>Ga0315555_1000462_pt1 | contig 28708 bp, 26 predicted proteins | sample SalMarSW160380MG_FD_202113 | JGI IMG/M metagenome (GOLD analysis project Ga0315555, IMG submission 202113) | Salt marsh sediment microbial communities from the Plum Island Ecosystem LTER, Massachusetts, United States - Salt Marsh Sediment SW1603-80 ... | reverse complement strand
GTCCCAGGTATAATAATCTCCAGTGGTAACAATCCAGGACAGAGCAGCCCCGGGCGTCTGTCCCTGTGGACCCGAGTATTGGAAGGTGACAGTATCGGGAAAGTCCTTAACAAGAACAGAGGAAACAAAATCCCAGACCACGGCATAACCGCCGTTATACGGGGTAACATCGGGTTCAGAGTAATAGACTTTGCCCTCGAGGCTGCAGTTGTCGTCATACTCAAAGCCGGGTGGCAGCCATATCCCTAGCGTCAGTACCTGCGCGTTTGCGGCACCCCCACAGGGGTCATAACTTATCTTGATTTCGTATGTTGAGGCTCCGGTAAGGGAGGGATTGCCGGCTATTACCAGCTTGCCTTCCTCGATAATCTGCTCGGCTGTGGCAGCATCCGGGGCGGGTATGTCCTTGGGTATCCAGACATTCTCTATGGTAATATGTACGCTTTTGTCATTCAAAAGCACAACCTGGGCCACACCTCCCTGATGGTCATCCAGATAGTATTCCCATGCCATGGAATAATCGTACTCGTCATAGTCAGGAAAACGATCAGCCAGTTCTACATTCCTGACCTGCCATAAACCATCATCGACACCGGCATCGGCGGCGTATAGCACGTACATGTTGTTTTCATATACTCGTCCGCTCATAAGCCCGGCGCTCATCAGGCCCAACAAGGGAGCCATGATAAGGCCGCCCAGAACAAGAAGGATGAGGACCAGGGTCAACGCTGCCCCCTTTTGATCCCTGATTGCTTCCTTCACAATAGTCTTCATGATTTCACCCCCGATAGTACCGGACTGCGGTACTTTGGTAGTATAGTTATGGTTCTTTCTTCTCTCCATTAAAACTGACGACCTATTACTTCTGTCATAGTACTAGTCGCTGGAAAAAGGAAAATCCCTCGCCTCGGTGGTACTTTTGGGGGAAACCTTGCCTAAGAAATCCAAATTTCAAAGGCCAAATAACAAACAAAACCCAAATGCCAAAATCCAAAGGCCAAACAAAGGCCAAACAAAGGCCAAAGGACAAATGGCTAGATACTGGTACTTTGGTGTCTTGCTATTGTTTCAGATCTTGTGCTCAGGATTTAGGATTTCCTGCCATGGCCTCGCCCTACGCAAATTCCCGGAGGATTCCCTTTCACAGAAGCTTCTTGAACTCCCTGATGCTGAGGCCAGCATCCTTCACAATTCCAGCCATGGTGAACGCATTGATGGGATTAGCCCGTGGAATAGTAATAACGTGCTCGCCGTCAGTCATAGTGACATGTCTACCCTAGCGTGCAATCCAGAACCCTGCCTTTTCAAACGCCTTGATAACTTGCTGGTGGTTTACCCCGGGGAGACTGGGCATACCTTACCCTACTTCTACGTAACGGCACTCTTTATCTCTGGTCAACTCCTCAACAGTTGCTAAGTAAGCCTCGATGGCATCTCTCACGTTCTCAAGTGCCTCTTCTTCTGTCTCTCCCTGTGACCAACAACCAGGCAATCCAGGACACCAAACAGCATAGCCCTCTTCCGTTTTCTTAACATTCACTTTGTATCTCATAGCACACCTCACGACCTACATTGGTGCCTGCCTTTACTATCATAGCACAGGCGATACGCATAAGCCACACCTTGTGGCTAGAATCCGAATCCAAAATCAAGGCCAAACGACAAAATCCAAATGTCAAAATTCAAAGTCCTGAACGTTTTGGACATTGGTATTTTGGACTTCGAATTTGTTTAGGATTTGGTGCTTGGGATTTAGAGTTTCCCTCTGGGAGATTACTTTGTCGCTGCACCGCTCGCAAAGACAGGTGAGGGATGAGGCTGCCATGTCTTGAATAGTCCACAGGATCATACTGTCCTTCGGACACGCCTTGGATTTCCCGTCGGTAGGGGCGGCGCTTGTCCCCGCCCTTTCGAGCGAAGGCGGAGATAAACTCCGCCACTACATTTGATTGACGACCCACTGGTTACCATTCCAAGCCGAGAGAGAAATGCAGGGTCTCCTCTACCGCTTTCAACTTCTCACCTCCTAGAGCCGTCAGCCGCTCACACAGACTCGCCTTAGCGATTGTGGTGATGGTGTCCAGATTAACGACACAGGCACGGGGCACGCCATCCTCATCTCCTAATGAAACCTCTGATGGGATCCCACGGATGCGGGTGGTCAACGGAGCCACCATTACCAGTTCCCGAACAGCATAAGCCTCATTGCGGGATAGGAGTAGCACAGGACGCCTCCCGGCAGGCGGGGCCAGTTCGGCCCACCATATCTCGCCTCGTTTCACTCCCAGGGCTCCGCAGCTAACACGGCGCTCCCTGCCCTGTGAGCAGCTTCGACTTCCTCAGCCGACTCCGGGTATTGTTGGTAGCCGCGCACGTAATCTGTTATCGCGGAGTACTCCCGTTCCTGCTTCAGACGTGTCTCGACGGCCCGGCAAAAGAACTCGCTCCGGCTTTCTCCTTTGGCCCGACGCTCCGTTTCCACGGCAGCCAGAACGTGCTCGGGCAGGCTTATGGCGATCTTGGCAGTCTTACCCATGACAACAACCTCCTGGTATCATTCATACCGTAGTATGAATCATCGCTAGGCTTCTGTCAACTGCAGAAGCCACGTCTTTCCCAACGGGAGATCCCGCGATGCTCGATGGAGAGGGTCAGGCCAAGGGCGAGGCAGCGCGGATGAATCCTTCACTTGGGAGGGTACAAGACCCTCCCCTACCGTAGCTGCATAAGCCGCGTCTTTCCTTGAATCTCTCCCTTAGAGTAAGGGGGAATAGAGCGAGTTAGTTTCATAACTCCCCTGGCCCCTCTTATCTTAAGAGGGGAAATTCCTGCAAAGTCGCTGAAGCTATGCCGCTCATCAATTCCGAACATCATTTGTAGTGCGACCTTTTAAGGTCGTGCGGCCCTGCCCCTGCACGAGGCTAAAGCCTCGCACTACATTCGGTGGAATGGATCCAAAGCGTTTCGGTCATTGAGATTTTGGTCTTTGATATCGCCCGGGATTGTTCAGAAGAGGTTAATTTCCTCTCCCTAAAAGGGGAGAGGACTAAGGTGAGGGTGAGGGTGAGGGTGAGGGTGAGGGTGAGGGTGAGGGTGAGGTCAGGTAATGCTGAATTCCCCCTCACTCTGACTCTCTCCCGCTGAGGGGGGAGAGCATTGGGCCGGTTTTGCGGGGGAGAGTAGACTGAGAGGGCAGAGTTTATTCAGCTACTCTGCTAGCCTACCCTGGGGTCAACTTCGTAGACCCGGCTCTCGCTTTCTGTGCCCACAGTGGCGGTCACCTTGAAAGTGAGTACACCATCGACAAATTCGCAGTAGGTGTTTTCTGGACCAGGGTCAATATATTCAGCCACTACAGGAAGAGCCGTCGCTTGGGGTGTACCGTTAATAGTGTGACTGCGCTCGAGCATCCTGAGGTCAGAACGGGACGGCATGACCTGCAGAGTGTAAACAACCACGTTCTCCAGACCTTCCCAGTCTGTCCAGCCCAAAACTAGAAAATCTCCGCCCGGTGGGGTAACGTTTATCGTGTTAGGCTGAGCCTGCAGGGCATCCTTGCTCACCTCTTTGCCAGCCTGCTGGACCTGGCGAACGGCAATCATATGATTGGAGGCACGCGTGTTGATAGTCAATATCTGCATAATGGCGGCGGTGATGCCGCCGGTGATCAGCCCGGCAATAGCGATAGCTACCACCAACTCGATCAGAGTAAAGCCCCTCTCACCTTTCTTCAACTCTTTCATCCTTTTTTGTAAAATCCTAAACAATGTCAAAATTCAAATGACAAATGAAATCCAAATGCTTCAATGCCAGGACCTTTCTTCCTGTCATTGCGAGTCCGTCACAAAGTGAAGGGCGTGGCAATCTCCGTTGACCCCCGGGATTGCTTCGTCGCCCCGACAAATCGGGGCTCCTCGCAATGACGGAAAGGTGCGCCATTGGGACTTTGAGCTTTGTCATTTCGCATTCATTACTGGTTTGGGATTTCATATCTGGGTTGCCCGTGGCTCTTTATCCGCGGCTTACTTTATAGCCCTCCAGTGTAATCACCTCTCTGTCCTCATGACTAACCGTCACTGTAATCTTCTGGATGCCATCATCCAACTCCACAGCCTGAACGCTGGCGGTGTAACCAGCATAATCGGGCGAAAGAGTGTGGCTGGGCGGACAGCTCCCCGAGGTACACGTGCTGCCCAAGTGAGTGACTACGTAACCCCAGGGGGCGGTGCTGTAGGCCTGGCTCTTGACATACTCCATCTCGGAGCGAGCCACGCTTTCAGAATTGGTCCGAACATCACCAGTGAGGACAGCCCTCGAGGCGGTGGCCAGACCCCCTGCAAACACGATACCGATTATGGCGAAGAGAGCCAGGGCTATCAGGACCTCAATGAGGGTGAAGCCCTGGCAGCGGCCTCGAAAGGCTTTCCCTGGCTTGTTGTTGAGTCTCACTTTCTTCATTTTCACCAGCATTTTTCTACGCCGAAATCCAAATGACAATTCAAATCCAAATGCCCAAATGCCAAAGCTAGTGATCGCTCCCTACTGGTTCTGAGCTTCATCATTGCCCCTTTCATTTGTCATTTGGAATTTGAACTTTGTCATTCCTTCCATCGTAGCCTCTGCCTCCCTGTCTAGCCGTTGAACGAGCCATAGATGGAATACATGGCCGAAACCATGGCTAGAACGACGAACCCGACCAGCAAACCTATGATTATGGTCATTACGGGTTGAATAAGCGCCACGGCTGCCCTGGTCTTGTCACCGGACTCCATCTCAAAGCTGTCAGCCACAGTATCCAGCGTGTTGTCAAGGTGGCCGGTTTCCTCACCGACTTTCACCATTTGCGTCATCAAGGGCAGGAACAGCGGTCGCTTGGCCATGGGGCCGGACAGGCCCTCGCCTCTGATCATGTCGTGCTGCACTCCGGTCAAGTTGTCAGCCACAACCTTATTGTTACTATTGTATATAGCCATGGCCATGACTTCCGGTAGAGGCAAGCCGATCCTTATCAACAGTGACATAGTGCGGCAGCAGCGGCCAAGCTCACCAAGATGGGCAATACGGCCGAGCACAGGTAACTTGAGCACCGTGGTATCCCACCAGTGTTTCCCTCTTGGGCTCCTGATATAGAGATAAACGCCGGCCGCAGCGGCTACAATGGCGATTATAACAAAGATCCCGTATTGGCTGAACCAATCAGTGATGGCCATAAGGATCCTGGTCATCAACGGCAACTCAACTCCGAATTCAGCGTACATTTTGGTGAAGGCGGGCAAAACGAAGGTGACCAGAATAATGACAACAATAACAGCAACAAAAACCACGACGAAGGGATAGGTCAGTGCACCCTTTACCTGCTTCTGGATGGTAACCGCCTTTTCTATATGCGAGGCCATCTGTTTGAGCACCACCTCCAGGTTGCCGGCCTGCTCACCGGCAGCTATTGCCCGATGATACATGGGGGGGAAAACCCGGGGGTGCTTGCTGAGAGCCACGGACAAGCCATTGCCGGCGCGGATGTCAGCGGCTACCTCACCGATTATGGTCTTCAGGGTCTGATTATCTGTCTGTGCTTGTAGTAAGTCCAAAGCAGTAACAATATCTGTGCCAGATTCCAGGAGTAACGCCAGCTGGCGGGAAAACATGACTATTTGCGTCGACTTTATCTTGGAAAAACGGGCCAGTAGTTTTTCCGTGTGAAAAAAGGGGACGACTTGCTTAAGGCTGACCACTCGATAGCCGCCGTAGCCCAATAACTGGGTTGCCGCCTGTTCAGTGGCAGCCGAGACCTTGCCATTAACCAGTCTTTTGTCTTCAGTGTAGGCCGTATAAGCAAAATCCATTTATCACCTCCAAGGTGCTAAGTTGTAAAGTAGGCATTACGCAGCACTTCCGCAGGGGTGGTAATACCTTCCTTCACCTTACGCATACCATCATTCATCATAGATATCATACCCTCTTTGAGGGCCTGAGCCCGTATCTGACTACTACTGGCTCGATTAACGACCATCATTCCTATCGTGTCGCTCATACGCAAAATCTCGAACATTCCCGTGCGCCCCAGGTGACCGGTATAGGTGCAGGACTTGCAGCCGGTGCCGTAGAAGAATTCGGTCCGCTTCTCCCCCATTTCCTTTTCGTAAGCCATCTGCTCGACCAGAGGGGCCTCAATAAGACGGCCGCAATCAGGGCAGGTACGGCGCACCATCCGCTGAGCCACCACACCGACGACCGCCGAGGCTATCAAGAAGGGCTCTACCTTCAAGTCAAGAAGACGGGAGAGCGCACCGGCAACGTCGTTAGCATGGATAGAAGACAGCAAGAGGTGCCCGGTCAAGGCTGCCTGGACAGCTATGTTGGCCGTCTCGGCATCGCGTATCTCACCAATCAGTATCACGTCCGGGTCATGACGCAGTATAGACCTCAAGCCGCTGGCAAAGGTAATACCGGCCTGGGGGTTAACCTGAATCTGGTTTATATCCTTGAATCGGTACTCGGCCGGGTCTTCAATAGTAATGATATTTCTCCCCTGGGTGTCAAGGGAACTGATTGAGGCGTATAGAGTGGTGGTTTTGCCAGCTCCGGTCGGGCCGCTACTCAGAATCATACCATAGGGAACCTTGAGCATATTCTCATACTTGGCCAGGCTATCAGGCAGCATACCAAGCTGTGATAACCCCAGCGCAGCGAGTGACTTATCTAGAAGGCGCAGGGTTGCCCTCTCACCCCAGACAGTGGGGGCAGTAGCGACTCTGACATCTATCGGGCGTCCCTTGCATTCGGTGGAAAACTGGCCATCCTGGGGACGGAAATGATCAGCGATGTTCAGTTGAGACAGAATCTTGATTCGTGAAATGAGCGCCCGATGTATATTTGGCGGTAGAGACATCGTATCTTGAAGAGTGCCGTCTATGCGGAAGCGTATGCGCACTCTCTCTTCTTCTGGCTCAATATGTATGTCGGATGCGCGGGCTTTGACTGCTTCATCAACTATGAGGTTGAGAGACTGCACGAGAGGGGTCTCAGTGGCAGCGGTAATGGCAAGCTTCTCATCACTTTCGTCATCCGGGATAGAGATGCGGGAAACCTGTTTCTCAATCTCACTGAAGCCCTTGTAATTGAAGTCAATAGCGTCCCTGATTTCCTGGACGGTAGCAGCTATGGGCTTAATCCTCATCCGGCTCTGAGCCGAAAGAGCCTCAAGAGCAAAGATGTCGGTCGGGTCGGCTATAGCCACTTCCATTGTCTTGCCCGATATGGTCAGAGGTACGGCGTTGTATCTCCTGGCTACTACCTCGGGAATCAGCTGCAATGCCTCAGGCTGGGGCATCTGCCTCAGTAGCTTGGCAGGGGTCTTGGTTTTGACTGGTTTCTCCGCTGACAGGGCGGGCAACTCTTCGGTCGCATGCTTGAGAGTCGGCTTTGGCTCCTTCTTCAGGACCTTTATCTGCTGGTGCTGGGCAAATTGCCGGGCCTCGCCGCTAAGGTCAGTTGATACCACTATGATCTTCTCATCAAGGCCAACTTCATAAGCTTTAGTGTCAAACAACATCACCTGTTCCAGGCCCACTTCTTTATCCCCGTTCAGGAAGTCTATGCCCAGCATATGCTCGACCTGACCGTCTTCGCTATGAGCCAGTATATCAAAGACATATTGATTTCCTGACCGGCCTGTAGCTTTGGCTCTCTCTTTCACTTCATAGCCGCGGCTGGTCAACGATTTGACCAGTTCCTCTTTTGTGCCCAGGGTGAGCGGCTCCGCGACCTTAACCGGCGGCGTGGGTTTCAGAGTTAATAGTTCCTCAACTCGTTCTCCATCAATGACCTTTATTCGCTGTTTAACAGCAAGCTCCTTCACCTCCCGACTGAGCTGAGGGATGGCAACAAGAATCCTGTCAAGGATGCCGCAATCGTAGGCTTTATTCGCCAGGCTGAAAACAGTGTCTGCTTCCGCCTGCCTGTCACCACCGGCAACAATCCCGATAGCGACAGTGTAGCTGGTAAGACCATCGTCTCTACGAGCTACCATATCAAAGCTATGTTCGATCCCCGACTGCCCGAGGAGCTTGGCCGCCTCGGTTACTTCGTACCCTTGCTGCTCCAGGTACTCTTTGACCCGGGCCCTCAGCTCGGGACTAATCTCTATCTGACTCGTCTTCGTTCCCATTTCTTTCAACAATCCACGCAAAATCTAGTTTTTCGCCCGGCTGGAAGCAAGGTTACTCACTACGCCCTGGTCGGACCCAGACAGGCATAGCGATATACCTCTTCCAGCTCGTAAGTACAATGTAGCACATCTAATCGCTTTGTCAATAGGACTTTTGGGGGGTGTCCCTCTCCCCTGAGAGTATCGGTTTGACCAGTAACTGCGAGCACCTGAAGGGTGCGCGGCAATCCCAGTCGCCCCGAGATTGCTTCGGCACTACCGTGCCTCGCAAAGACAGGGGGAAGACATCATACGAAAATATCAAAGTTCGAATGTCAATTTAACCCCCAGATGCCAGAACTACCTCTTTTTGTCATTGGGATTTTGGGCTTTGATATTGCCCAGGGTCTGGCATTCAGCGCTTGTGATTTATCCTTTGGTAAGGGGGTATGTCCCGCTGGATTCTGTGCTACTGTTTCTGCGAATCACGATAGTTGCCCATGTAGGGGAGGCTACATTTGGTCAAAATCTTCCGCCATCCTTCGTGGTTTTGCTTCTGGTGAGATCCAGCCGCTATGCAGGGCGAGAGTAACAGCGTGGGCCCTGTCATTAGCATTCAGCTTACGAAGGATCGCGCTGACATGATTCTTAATTGTCTGCTCGCTGATTGACAGGATACGGGCGATTTCTTTGTTTGAGTTGCCCTCAGCAACGTAGGTTAGGATCTCCGTCTCCCTTTTGGTAAGAGGAGCGGCTACGCCTCCCATGGTTTTCTTGAAACCGTGAAATTGGTCCAGTACTTGCCTGGCAACCTTAGGTCTGGTCATCAGGCTTTCGTTTATGGGGTATTCGCCTCTGTGGGCTCGCCTTATGGTGCTGGCCAGGTCGTCGGCACTGGCTCTCTTACTCATGCAGGCTGCGGCGGCAGTTTTAATGACTTCGAAAAGCTCCTGGTCATTGGGGTCAGGGCTCAACACTATCACTTTGGTGTTCGGGTAGTATTGGGCGATCTTTCTACCCAAGTCAATCCCGCTGAGGCTGGTCAGATCAGAGCCAAGCAAAACAACATCAGGGAGATTAGCTTCAATTAGCTCGAGTGGATTCTGCGTTGGGTCGCATTCGAATACCTCCAGGTCAGGTTGTCCCGACAGTGCCTGACGCACGCCGCCTCTGAAAAGCGCTTGCTCATCGATTACCATGACTTTGATATTATCCATCAGTCACCTCCTGATGATCCTCGTATGTTCAGTTCGGACAGCATCTTAATTGTTTAGATTTAGCTCCGTTGATTTATCCTATAACGTAATCCCTCTGATGTCAATACTATATCATTTCGCACTGTGAAATATTTGGCTGCGCTAGTTCAGATAGAGGGGTGACGCTTCACATATTCGTAACATTTGGGAATAACCCTCCGCGTCATTACGAGGCCCGGCTTTTCTGGACGTGGCAATCTCAATTGTCACTGCGACACCGGGATTGCCGAGTCTGTTCCGAGACGCAAGCGAGGAATCTCGCTCCTCGCAATCACAAAAGAAGAATGTCACTAAGCTGCTGAACCAGGACAGGGTCTTGACAACTGGTATTAAGGTAGTATAATAGTAACAGGCTGAAAGTACCAGCCAGTGGTACTGTGTAATGAATCGTCGAAGGTCTAATATAGAGATAATAGCCGATATGCTCCGAGTGGGCGAAAACGGTGCGGGCAAGACAGAGATTATGTACAGCGCCAACATGAGCTACGCCCAGATACAAAAATATCTTGGCTTCCTCTTGAGCCACGGATTCATTAACAAGGTGAAGTTGGGAAATCCGTCGGCTTCCTATCAGGTAACGGAAAAAGGGGGAGAGCTACTGAGAAATATAGACAGCATAGTCGAAGTACTCGAGTTCCGAAACGGCAATAATGGCCACGGAGCTTGAGGCTCGAATATTGTGGATTTACTAAGGGGTGTCTGGAGTAGGGTGAAGTCACCCCTTGTTTAATATAGAAATAATGTAACGAGCTATTGTGATAGGAGCGGTCGATGTCTGAAAAAAGAATGCTAATAGTAGATGCCGAACTGGTGAGAAAAATAGATGACAACCGCGGTGATCTTGGGCGGTCCGACTTCATTGACCTTCTTATTGAGAGTCAACTGAAGGAAAAGGAAGACGGTAAGAAGCAGGGCGGCGTAAGCCGAGAGGAATTTCACCAGTTTCAGGAAGGCACGAGAGAGCTATTGCGCAATTTCCTGGAATTCTTCATCAGCTACGGGTTGGAGCTAGGCAAGCAACCCAGCGATAGCGAATTCGAGCACCTGAGCCGCAAATTGCAGAGTCTGGGCGGCTCGGCTAAAGTAAAGAGCTCCTAACTGCCCTCGCATTTTGCCCAGCGGTTATATTCCCCACAGCTTCAAATAGAACTATCTTCTAGAAAATAATCTCTTCCCTAGCTATTCCAGCCTTGTCATACTGTCCTCATGATAGCGATTTTCCGTTCGTCATTATGACTCAAACGGAAGAAAGCAGGAGGGATAAGTATGACAAGGCCTATCGATTTACTGCGACAGGGGAGGAAACGGGAACTGTGGCAGATGTGCTGCGGTTTTATTGACCTTAGCCTGGAGCAATTTATGGCCATCCAGAAGAGGCTGCTTCTGGAGCAGATCGAGCTACTAAAGAGCTCTGAACTGGGCAGGAAGGTGATGCGCGGCGCCATGCCAGAGACAGTCGAAGAATTCCGAGAGCAAGTACCATTGACGACCTATGGCGATTACTTGCCCGAGCTAGTGGAAAAGAGAGAGGATGTGTTGCCAGCCAAGGTTGCTAGATGGGTACGAACTTCAGGTCACACCGGTGAGTACGACATCAAATGGCTGCCCATGACGGACGATTTCCTTTTTGAGCATCAAAAGGCGGCCACTGGCACCGCTCTCTTCTCTATGTGCAAGGATAGGGGTGATGTTTCCAAGGTTAGGGAACACCTGAGAATGCTGTACACAGTAGGACCACCCGAATATGCTAGCGGTCTTTGTGTGGAGTTGACTCAGAAAGCACTTAATTATGATTTGCTGCCTTCGAACGCTGCCGGAATGACGTCGTTTCAGGAAAAAATACAGGCCGGCTTCAAGGAGGCTTTGTATCGAGGACTCGATGGGTTTGGTGGCTTGTCGTCGGTCCTGGTTGCTGTCGGAGAACAGCTCAAGCAACAATCTGGAGGGATAAGTATTCGGTCTCTGGTATCTCATCCTAAGGCTCTATTTCGGGTGACCCGAGGGGTAGTCAAGAGCAAACTGGCCCGTCGTCCCCTGCTGCCTAAGGACCTATGGCCGGTCAAAGTGATTGGGGGTGGTGGTACAGACTGCGCCATTTTTGGCAAGAGAGTAGAGGAGCTATGGGGGCGTCGTCCCCTTGAGGCATACGGTAGTTCAGAGGGGGGGATGTGTGCTACCCAAACATGGGACCACGAGGGCATGAGCTTTTTCCCCAGCCTCAACTTCTTTGAGTTCATTCCTGAGAGAGAATGGTTCAAATGGCAGCTAGACCATTCCTACAGGCCGAAGACCGTTTTGCTGGACGAAGTGAGAGCCGGTGAGATCTATGAGCTGGTCATCACTAATCTTCACGGTGGTATTCTGACCAGGTACCGGGTTGGCGATATGATAAAGATAAGGTCACTGCGAAACGAAAAACTCAAAATAGACATTCCCCAGATGGTATTTCATAGCCGTGCTGATGAACTGATCGACATCTCCGGCTTCGGTCGACTGACAGAAGGCATAATCTGGGAGGCAATTGAAGGCGCGGGCATTCCTTATGTAGATTGGACGGCGCGCAAGGAAGTAATTGGCGACAGAGCAGTATTGCATATCCATCTTGAGCTTAAGGACGAGAACATTGCTAGTGAACAAGGCGTAGCTTCAGCAATCCATGACCAACTCCAGAAACTCGATAGCAAATACCACTACAATATCTATGGCATCTTTGATGGTTCACAGACTACGCTGGATCTACGACCTGTAGAAGTCACGTTTCTTCGCCAGGGTGCCTTTTCCAATTACATCGCTCAGCGGCAGGCTGAAGGCGCTGCTCTGGGCCACTTGAAGCCCCCGCACATTAATCCTTCCGACAAAGTTCTCGTTCACCTTGGTGCTTCCGAAATCGCGATCGAGGCTGTACCGGTTACTGAATCCGAACGTGCGACTGCTCGATGATACTAGCATAGTGTTTGGGGAAAAATGGGGCTGCCTTAACGAGGTAAGGAAGGCGAGGTTCTGACCTCGCCTTCCATTTGTCACTCTGAGCGCTTCGCGTGGGCTTGGCTCAGAAAGCAGAATGGCAGAGTCGAATTCTCGAGGTCGGCTTGTGATGCGAGATTGTGATTGACAGCACCTGGTACCTTCGGGCGATTACTTCAGTCCTTCTTGACAGCCTGTAAATTTATGCCAATAATAAACTCAACTATATGAATACACATGTCTCGATTCCTTTGGTGGCTGCCGTTGCTTATGTGCCTCTACTTGTCATCTTGCTGACTAACCGACCGTGGCAAAGACAGCAGAAGTTCTTCCTTCTGTTTCTGATTGCTGCTCTGCTCTGGAGCATCAGTGACATCTTTGCTCGCAGCGATTTTTTCTTGCAGAGTAAACTCTTGCTCAGCCAGATTGTTATGTTCATCGGTATATGGATGATGGTCCAGTACCATTACTTTTTGCGTTCTTTTTATGAAACTCGGGGCATCAGAGTACCAGTGGTATACGGTGTGCTGGCAGGCTTTGTTGTGCTAGCAGTGCTGGGCCATATTCCCGAGGGCATTGAATTTACCACCAGCGGCATCCATGTTGAGTATGGTAATTGGCTTCTGCCAATATTTGCAGGCCTCTTCATTGTGGTTGGACAGGACATTCGCTGTTTGTGGCGTAAGCGTCAAGTTTCAGCCGATGTAGCCGAGCGCAACCAGATTAGTTATTTGTTCATAGGGTTGGCTGCCCTGGCCAGTTTCGGCATCTTCACCGTAGCAGCTCCTTTCGGGGGGAGTTATCCTTTGGCTCACATTGGCAACATCGCCATGGCCGGCATCCTAAGCTACGCCGTTATCACCCACCATCTGCTGGATGTCAGGGTTATATTCCGACGAGCCCTATCGTGGTTGAGTTCGTGCATTATTGGCGTTGGCATTTATGTGGGCTTGTTCTTGCTGGCTTATCACAAAATAGAGGCCGTTGATATCGAGAGTATCCACCCCCAGATTGTTGTGGTATCTGTAGGCATAGCAATTGTTGCTACTCTATCTGTCTACAAGCTGCTAGGCTTTTTCTCTGTCAAGATGGAGCAGGCTTTTGTTGGGGATGTATACGCCTATCGTAAGCAGCTATCAGAGTTTCTCACCAAGATACACAATGTTCCCACTCTGGAGCAATTTGGCAGCGATTTGATATCCTTGCTTTCTCAGTCTATTGGCTGTCGGAGAGCCTGTTTACTTCTTCCTGAAGCCGAAGAGGGAGGTTTTCACGCTCGATTTAGTTACCCGCCCGTGGAGGATAATGCTATTAGGAAGTTGAAATTAAGGCAGGATAGTCCGGTTGTGACCTGGCTGAAGCGTGAAAAAACCATTCTACCGAAAGAGGATCTCGCGATCTTTCCTGAATTCCAATCTATGTGGCAGGAGGAGAGGGAAGAAATCCAGTTGGCAGGGGTAGAGAGATTTGTTCCCTTAATGAACAGGGGTGAGCTTGTAGCTGTTCTGGCAGTGAGTGATAGCCGAAGCGGGAAGCTTTACGGCGTTGAGGACATTGATTTGTTGCAGTCTATCGCCGCCGAAGTGGCGGCTAGCACGGAAAAGGAGTATTTCCATGAGCAATTGCGAGAGCAAGACAAAGAAATAACCCTGATCAACCGCCTAACCACAATCATTACTTCCAGCGTGAGCATTCAGGAGATATTCGAGGGTTTTGCCCAAGAGCTAAAGCAGATCGTGGATGTCGATTGGGCCGCAATCGCTTTAGTTGACGGAGATGAGGTTTGCCTCTCGGCTCTATCAGGCACCATAGTTTCTCCGTGGCAGAGGGGAGAGAAGATAGCGCTTAAAGGGACAGGTACAGAGTGGGTATGCCGGGAGAGGAAGAGTTCATATGAAACCGATCTGGCGCGATACCACAGATTCTGGACTGATGAATACTACTCGAAGCAAGGAATTCGCTCTATTGTATACTTGCCCCTGGCTATTAAAGACCAGGGTATTGGCAGCCTGGTTCTGGCCAGTCTCAAACCTAACGCTTATAGTCAAAGGCAAATAAGGCTTCTGGAGCAGGTAGCTTTGCAGATTGCTACGCCAATTGAGAATGCCCAGCTTTATGCCCGGGCGGAGCAGAGAGCTCGTATTGATGAGCTTACCGGGCTGTTCAACCGCCGTCATTTTGAAGAACGGCTCAAAGAAGAGATCGGCAGACATTCCCGCTACGGCGATCTGTTCTGTCTGTTGCTGCTCGATCTGGATAACTTCAAGGCCTATAACGACATATATGGGCATCCCGCCGGGGATATTCTGCTGAACCAGATAGGGAAGATTATCAAGGGCTCTGTCAGGAGTGTTGATCAGGCGTTTCGCTACGGTGGCGATGAATTTACTGTCGTTTTGCCCCAGGCAGCTGTTGACGATGCTTATGTTGTAGCTGAGCGAGTTCGGGTACAGATTGCCAGAGGGATGGAGCAGAAGGAAATCGCTGTGACTTGTAGCGTTGGTGTGGCTAGCTATCCTGCAGATGGAGTGATCTCAGGAGAACTTGTTACCGTGGCGGATACTGCTCTTTACTACGCCAAGCGAACCGGAGGCAATCGGGTGTACCTTTCCTCCAAGATTCTGTCGGAGCCACTGGACGATGCAGGAACCTACGCTAGGCATAATGGTCTGAGTGCTATTTATGCCTTGGTCTCCACAGTGGAGGCGAAAGACCCTTATACGTATGGTCATTCCAGGAAAGTCAATACTTATGCCGTCGCTCTGGCGGAAGCGATTGGGCTGTCACCTGAGGACGTATCCAGAGTTAGTACTGCTGCTCTGCTTCACGACGTTGGTAAAATCGGCGTCCCTGACAAAGTGCTCAACAAAAAGGGAAAGCTAAGTGGGGAGGATTGGGAAGCGATCAAATCGCATCCTAGATTGGGGGCAACCATCGTAGGTAACATACCTAATCTTGCTCCCTGTGTGAGTACCATTCTACATCACCATGAGAAGTGGGATGGTAGCGGCTATCCTGAAGGACTGAAAGGCGAACAGATTTCCGTAGAAGCTCGCATCCTCGCTATAGCTGATAGCTTCGAGGCGATGACTTCTGCCCGTCCTTATCGTCCTGCCCTGTGTGGCGAGAAGGCGCTAAAAGAGCTGCGCCGTCGTGCCGGGTCTCAGTTTGACCCTAAGCTGGTGGAAGTCTTCATTGACATTGTTCAGGCTGGGTTTACTAAGGAAGCAAGCGTAGGCAAGAACTCGCTTAGTGAACCGGCGGGCTCAGAGCTAAATACAGTATAGGGAGAACGCGCAATATGTCCGATGCCGAGGCCCTGGGACTATAGTGTAATCGCTTCGTAGATTATGGGTTTGCCTCTATAGGGTGGAATCGAGGCTTTGCTCCTGTAATTAACCGAGTAGGTACTACAATTCTTGATACGGCAAAAAGTGGTCAAGACCTTCTTCTTTTCTTTGCGTTTTCCTCTTTGACTATCCTCCACAGCTTCAAATAGAACTATCTTCTAGAAAATAGTCTCTTCCCAAGCTATTCCAGTCTTGTCATACTGTCCTCATGATAGCGATTCTCCGTTGGTTGTTCTGAATAGCACGGAGAGAAGCCGGAGGGACAGTGATGACGAGTCCGCTTTATTTATTGCGCGAGGGAAGGAAAGAGGAGTTGTGGCAGATGTGTTGCGGGTTTCTTGACCTCAGCCTGGAGCAGTTTATGACTGTCCAGAAGAGGCTGCTGCTGGAGCAGATCGGGCTGCTGAAGAACAGTGAACTGGGCAGGAGGGTGATGCGTGGCGCCATGCCTGAGACAGTGGAAGAATTCCGCGAGCAATTGCCCTTGACCACCTATGACGACTACCTGCCCGAGCTTGTGCAAATGAGAGAGGATGTGTTGCCGGCCAAGCCCGCTCTCTGGGTTCATACCGTCGGCAGGGCCGGCGAGTACAACTTCAAATGGGTGCCTTTGCCTGAGAGGTTCTTAAATGAGTTTGAGCGTGTGGCTGGTGGCGTCGGCCTTCTGGCCTCCTGCAGCTCTGAGGGCGATTTTCCTCTGATAGAACACCTGAAGAGTCTGCCCACCATAGGTGCTCGAGACTATGGATCGGGCGTCGTAGGATACCTGATGCAAGAAGCACTTGGCTGTGATTTCTTCCCTTCGACTTGTGATACGCATGGGATGACATTTCAAGAGAGGATGAAAGCTGGACTTGAGGAGGCTTTGTGCCGCGGACTTGATGCTCTGGGCGGTTTGCCTTCTGTCCTGGTCTATGTCGGGGAGATGTTTAACCAAGGAGGAATAAGCATAGACAGTCATTTCCTGCTGTCTCATCCCACGGCATGCATCCGCTTCGTCAAAGGATTAATCAAGAGTAGACTGGCGGGTCGCCCTTTGTTGCCCAAGGACTTGTGGTCGCTGAAGGCGATCGTCGGTGGCGGTATGGACAGTGCTATCTTTGGGAAAAAGGTGGAGGAGCTATGGGGAAGGACACTTCTGGAGACATACGGTGGCACTGAGGGCGGCGTTTATGCCACTCAGACCTGGGACCATCAAAGCATGACTTTCGTCGCCAACCTCAATTTCTTCGAGTTCATTCCGGAGAGGGAGTGGTTCAAATGGCAATTAGACCATTCCTACCAGCCAAACACTATTCTGATGGACGAGGTGAAAGCTGGTGAGAAATACGAGCTAGTCATCACCAATTTTCATGGCGGCATCATGACCCGATACAGGCTTGGTGACATTGTCAGAATAACTTCGCTGAGAAACGAGAAGTTAGGCATTGAAATTCCCCAGATGGTGTTCCATAGCCGTGCCGACGACCTTATTGATATAGCTAGTCTCGGTCGGGTGACAGAAAGAGTAGTCGGGGAGGCACTGCAAAACACCGACATCTCTTACGTAGATTGGGTAGCACGCAAAGAAATAATTGATGATAAGCCTGTGCTGCATTTCTATCTTGAACTTAGAGAAGGGTATATTGCCAGTGAAGAAAGCCTTGCGACAGCGATATTCGCGCAATTCAAGAAGTTGGATAGAAAATATCGCTGCAACTTCTATCGCCTTATTGGTGATATGGAAGTTGTGCTCAACTTGAAGCCCGTAAAGGTCACTTTGCTTCCTCAGGGCGCATTCTCCAGCTATATCTCCCAACAGCGAGCCGAAGGAATTGCCTTGGGAAATCCCAGACCGCCGTATGTTAATCCATCCGACGAAGTGCTTTCTTTGTTGAGAGCTCCAGGGGTTGTGGTGGAAGCTGTGCCAGCAACGGAACGCGAGCGAGCCGCTGCCTGATGATAATAGTATAGTTCAGGAACGACCGGACGCCTTGCCAAGGCATGACTCCGACCTCGGCCTTTCGTCTATCGCTTCAGGCTTCTCGTCTGTCTTGCCCACAGCCCAAAATCACACAAGCAGATCTCCAGACTCGCATAGTGCGAGAGAGCGGTGAGCGAAAACGCACAGTGCGTTTGGGAGGATTACGATAGTACTTCTTGACAGTTTCCAGATTTGCGTAAATAATAACTTCATACTAGAATGATTTGCCGGGATGGCGATCGCAATCATTAGGAGGAGTTGTGTTCTGTCATTGCCAGTCTTTATCTGTCAGGACGAGGCAGTCCCAAGGAGGAGCTCAAATGACAGGCAAGATTGAGTTGGGATTTACATGGCTGGTTACACAAAGGTGATATCATGAATGGCTCTGCTCTGATTCCCCTAATCGCCACGATTGCTTACATCCCTCTCTTTGCGATTCTGGTATCTAATCGGCCATGGCAACGAAGGCACAAGCTTTTCCTTCTGTTTCTGACTTCTGCTGTACTCTGGAGCTTCAGCACCTTCCTGAGTCGAAGCGACTTGTTGACTCTAACTATAGATAAGAAGCTGGACGTTGGAATTGTTATTTGTCTTTACTTGTGGATGCTGATTCAATTCCATTATTTCATTCGTTCTTTCTACCGATCTGAACGCGTCAAGATACCATTGGCCCATGTTTTCGTGATAGCCAGCATTGTCCTAGTGGCATTGGCTATTCGCGTGCCTGAATTTGATCCTTATATTTATTCCGTAATGACTGAGAACGCTGGTCACGGCGTTGTTGTTCATTACAATGGGTCGATTATTGCCCTACTCCTCATTTTTCTTCTCACGGTCGGGTTCAAGGATATAGTTTCTTTACTGCGACGGCGCAAGATTTCGCCTGACCCGGCGGAGGTCAACCAGATTGCCTACCTACTCGTTGCTATCGGAGTCCTGACAGTTTTCATATCAGTCACTACCACCCGTTGGGGACAGCAGTTTCCTGTGAGCCACATTGGAAACCTTATCGTTGCCTGTGTGTTAACCTATGCCGTTGTGACCCACAGACTGCTTGATGTGAGAGTAATAGGCCGCCAGGCCGTCATATATGTAGTCCTCTACGGCGGCGCGCTGGGCTTAGTGGTACTACTGTTTCATTTATTTAGGGTCATTAACCACGACTTTGAGCTTGACGAGGCGTCCTTTGCCGTGGCGATCGGCCTGGGAATTCCGTGTGTCTTGTTTCTTGTTCACAAAGTGCGCGCCTTGTGGCAAAAGAAGGTGGAGGAAGCCTTTATCGGGGCAAGATACTCCCATCGCAGGCAGCTATCTGACTTCATCGATAAGATACATGACGTTCCTACTCTGGGGGAACTGGGCAGAGAATTCACGTCACTGCTTGCTAAGTCCCTTGACTGTCGGAGAGCCTGCTTGCTTGTGCCCGAGGCTGAAAACGGATGGTTCAGCGCCCGATTTATCCATCCTCCTGTGGAAGATAATCCTATGAAGGAGTTGAAATTGAAGTGGGATAGCCCTGTTGTAACTTGGCTGGAGCGCGAAAAGAGAATATTACCGGAAAGGAATCTCGCTATCTTCCCTGAATTCCAATCCATATGGGGGGAGGAGAGAGAAGAAACTCAACTGGCAGGGGTAGAGATATTCGTCCCCTTAGTGAACAACGGAAAACTTGTGGCTGTTCTGGCGGTAAGCGAGAAGGGAGATGGGAAGCCTTACGCGGTTGAGGATATTGATCTATTGGAGTTTGTCACCGCACAAGTGGCAGCGAGCATGGAAAATAGGTATTCCGATGAGCAATTGAGGGAACAAGGCACACAAACGAGCCTGGTTAACCGTCTAACTGCAATCATAACCTCCAGCATGAGCATTCAAATGATATTCGAAGCTTTCGCCCAGGAATTGAAGAAGGTGGTGAATATTGACTGGGCAACGATTGCTTTGATTGACGGAAACGAGCTTTATTTTCTAGCTCTATCCAGCACAATAGGTTCAGCTTGGCAGCCAGAAGAAAGGATACCGCTTGAAGGGACAGCTACAGAGTTGGCATGCCACGAGAGGCGGGCCGTATATGAACCTGATCTGAAACGACACCACAGATTCTGGACTTGGGAAAGTCACCTGAAGCAAGGGATTTCTTCCATTGTGTCCCTGCCTTTGAGTGTCACAGGTCGTGTTATCGGTACCCTGATCCTGGCCAGTCGTACACCTGACGCTTACAGCCGTAGCCAAATAGGACTGCTGGAAAAGGTGGCCTTGCAGATCGCTGCACCAGTTGAGAATGCTCAACTTTATGCCCGAGCGGAACATAAGTCTCGTATCGATGAGCTTACCGGGCTATTCAATCGACGTCACTTTGAAGAGCGACTCAAAGAAGAAATTGCCCGGCACTCTCGCTATGGCGATTCGTTCTCTATATTCATGCTTGACCTGGACAACTTCAAGACCTACAACGATGTATACGGCCATCCTGCCGGAGACAGTCTTTTGGGCCAGATAGGCACCATTATCAAAAATTCCGTCAGGGATGCTGACCAGGCCTTTCGCTATGGCGGCGATGAGTTTATCGTCATTCTGTCCCAGACAGCTAAGGATGATGCCTATGTCGTAGCAGAGCGGGTTCGATGGCAGATTGCCGATGAGATGGAGAAAAAGTCAATTACTGTGACCTGCAGCATTGGTTTAGCTAGCTATCCTACGGATGGAGTGCTAGCTGGAGAGGTTGTTGCTGGGGCAGATACCGCGCTTTATTATGCTAAGTGGACAGGAGGTAATCGAACCTATTTCTCCTCCAAGACCACATCCGGGCCGCTGGATGATGGAAGAATCCATGGCAAGCGTAACGGTCTGAGCGCTGTTTATGCCTTGGTCTCCGTAGTGGAGGCTAGAGACCCATATGTCTATGGTCATTCCAGGAAAGTGAACACTTATGCTGTGGCTTTAGCGGAAGCGATTGGCCTGTCGCCTGACGAGGTGTCAAGGGTGAGCACTGCTGCTTTACTTCACGACATTGGTAAGATTGGCATTCCCGACGAAGTGTTGAACAAGAAGGATAAGCTTAGTGCAGAGAACTGGGAAGCGATCAAGGCCCATCCTCGCTTGGGGGCAAATATTGTCTCCAACATACCCCAGCTTGTTTGCTGTGCAGACAGCATTCTACATCACCACGAGAGATGGGATGGTAGTGGGTATCCTGAAGGGCTGAAAGGTGAACAGATTTCCGTAGAAGCTCGCATCCTCGCTATAGCTGATAGCTTTGAAGCGATGAGTTCTGCCCGTCCTTATCGTCCTGCCTTGTGTGGCGAGAAGGGGCTAAAAGAGCTGCGTCGTGGTGCCGGGTCTCAGTTTGACCCTAAGCTGGTGGAAGTCTTCATTCGCATTATTGAAGCTGGACTTTCTGATAAGGTGAAGGCGGGGAAGACTAATCCGCTGAGCGAACCAAGCACTAGCTAAGAGATTTTCGAGCCCCTGGGCAACTTCAAAACACTGGCCTTAGAGTAATTCAGTGATAGCGCCTTGTGTGCGCGCCCAAGTGTTACACAATTGATGACAGAGGTTTGCTTTGTTTCTTTACCAGCACGCATATATTGCGTGAGAAGTCTCTTATCGGGAAATGGTAGGACTTCTCCGGTGACACGGCAACGATCTCCCAGCCAGTTTTGACTAGCAGCTTCCGTAACTCGCCATAAGAGAACAGGTGATAGTAGCGGTAGACTGTTCTTTCTCTTAGTCTCCAGGGAATCTGTTGTTCTTTTGATTTGAACCAGAACCTTGGCTGGCCCTGGTTCCACACAGTCACAAAAGCTTCTCCCTCGGGCTTTACTACTCGCCTCAATTCGACGAATGCCTTCTCCCTTTCCTCTCTGCCTTTGATATGGTGGTAAGTAGCCACCGATATCGCCCAATCGAAGGTATTATCAGCGAAAGGCAAGAATAAGGCATCAGCGGCTACTAAGTTGACATAAAGCCTCAATTTGGTCGAATACCTTACACCTTGCCTGAGCATAGCAGGGGAGGAGTCTACCCCCCAGAGTTCAAACCCTTGGCCAAAGGGCAGAAAGTCCGGCCCATGAGCGCAGCCCACATTTAGCAGCTTGCCGCTTTGCCATCTTGCTGCTAAAGCATCGAGGTCGTCCTTTAGTAAAGGCCAGTGCCTTACGCGATACCAGCTTTCAGCTATCTCGTCGAAGACTTCTCTATTTGTGGTCATATATGCACTCTGCTAGACTTTAACATATTATGGCATGAAGAAAGCATCTCGCACTATTTCTGGAGTAACCCCAGTGGCAGTCATGGCTAAGCCATTTCCCTGCCCGGGCAAATGTGTTTATTGCCCCAGCTCTCCTGAGGCGCCCAAGAGCTATACCGTAGAGTCTCCAGCAGTGCTTCGGGCTCGAAGTTGTGGCTTCGATGCCTCAAAGCAGGTAGAAGTCAGGGTGAAGACCTTGGCTGAAATGGGACATGCACGTGATAAGATAGAGCTTATCATCATGGGTGGCACGTTTCTGTCTTATCCTTGCGACTATCAGTACCAGTTTGTTAAGGATTGCTATGATGCTTTGAACGGCATCACCTCGAGCAGTTTGGAGGAAGCCAGGAAATTGAATGAAAACGCCGAGCATCGCTGCGTGGGATTGTGCATCGAGACCAGGCCAGACTTTTGTGGAGAAGAGGAGATAACGAGAATGCTCGATTTTGGCGCCACAAGAGTCGAGCTCGGTGTTCAGACCTTGGATGACGAGATTCACTGTCTGACAAACAGGGGACACGGGGTAGCTGAAGTCTCATCTGCGACCAGACTACTACGAGACCGCGGCTTTAAGGTCTACTATCATTGGATGCCTGGTCTACCGGGGTCGACGCCTGAGCATGATCTGGAGCTGTCGAGGCAACTGTTTGAAGATGCGCGTTTTCAACCGGATGGGCTCAAGCTTTACCCCACACTAGTAGTTCGGGGGAGTGAGTTAGAGAGTTGGTATCGAGATAACCGCTATCGGCCTTATCGTGATGAGGTGATGATTGATTTACTTGTAGCTATCAAGACTTCGATTCCAAAATATGTAAGGATTTCCAGATTGATGCGAGACATTCCGAGCAAGTTTATCATAGCTGGGAGCCGAGACTTGGCACTGAGAGGAACTGTCAGGAAGAAGATGGAGCAGGTAGGTGTTCGCTGTAGCTGCATTCGTTGCCGTGAATATGGGCATCGCCGAAGGGATGGTTGGTCAATTGGCAGGCCTTGTCTAACCAGGTTCGATTATGAAACCACAGGAGGTAAAGAAATCTTCCTTTCCTACGAGGATGAGGATGAAACATTGTTTGGCTTGCTGAGATTGAGGGTCAATCAGGAAGGGGCAATAGTTAGGGAGCTACACATTTTTGGTCCTGAAGTTTCCCTGGGCGAAAAAGTGGAGCATGCTGCTCAACATCACGGTCTCGGTGAAAGGTTACTTCGAGAAGCAGAGAGAATCGCCAGGGAGGAGTTCAAGGCTGATAGATTATCAGTGCTTAGTGGTGTCGGTGCCAGGGAATATTATCACTCTCTTGGTTATAGTCTGAAAGGCGCTTATATGGTTAAGGAATTTGGTCGAGCTACTTGAGGGACTTCAAAGATACTGCTGGTGGCCAACCCCCACCTGGCCAAAGTGCAAGGACGAGCTAGTCTGCTCTCGAGTGTCGCTCATCGTTCGATAAGCTCACGACGAGCTGTCTAACAGACAATCCCCCTCAACTATATTGACAGCGAGTAGTAGCTATAATTATAATCTTCTGAAGATGCTGCAAAAGCCATTCGGTTAATTGAGAGGCTTGGAACCTGGAGAGAATAACAAAAGGAGGAAGAGCAGATGGACAATGAGGTAAGGCCAACATGGAGACTAGCGTGGGGTTTGTGGTGGCGGATGTTTCTTATTACCCTGGGAATAGCTGTGGTAATCTCGTTGATTCTATTCGCAGTGGGTGTAACAACTTTCCTACCTTGGTTGCTTTCGTGAGTGCTGATGCTGAGGGGGATGACGGTTTATCGCTGGTGAGAACACAAGAAGTGTGGTGGTTACAGCGTCGGGATAGGCTATGCAGGCAGGGGTGTTGCTTCGGCGGTTACTAGGATCTTGAGGTATTGACACGGAAGAATTTTAACTATATCGTATCTGAAGGAATAAGAAGGAGGGATAAAAAATGGAAAAGACATGGAAACCCACAGTTGCTGGTATATTAGCCATCATTGCAGGAGCTCTTCAGGTGATCTTCGGCGCGATATTTGCCATCGGAGTTGGCTTTGGGGGTGGAATTATTGGGATGGGATGGTTGAGTGCCATTTTTGCCCCGTTAATCATATTTGGGATAATTGCGATAGTAGGCGGTATCTATGCCCTGAGAAGAAAGATTTGGGGACTGGCGCTTGCCGGGTCTATCTGTGCACTCATTGGGCCCTGGTTTATTCTTGGGATACTCGCCATCATATTCGTCGCCTTGGGGAAGGGCGAATTTAAGTGAAGTCCGAGGTTCCGGAAGTAGTTGGTGGCTACTGGTTGATAAGGAGGTCTTTTGGGAACGGAGACAATGTTCTGCAGAAATTGTGGTAAAGAGTTAACAGGGGCTCCAGAATTTTGTATGAATTGTGGAGCCAAGCCGATGAGTGGTACAAATTTTTGCCCTGGGTGCGGCGCTCCGACAACTCCTATGACGGAAATATGCACTAAGTGTGGCGCCAGGGTGGCAGGGAAAGCGGCGACGACAGGTGGTGCCTGGATGCCAGTGACTGCGGGAATTCTAGACCTGATTGTCGGGGTTCCTGGCCTAATTATTGGCATGATCTTCGCAGTAGTTGGGGGATTTTTGACTTTCTTTATAGCCGGGTTAGGTGCACTACTAGGCGCCCCATTGATCATCCTTAGCATAGTGGCTGTAGTAGGGGGGGTCTTCTCCATCAGGAAAAGGGCCTGGGGCTTTGCGCTAGCTGGCGCAATTTGTGGCTTTGTTGTTGGATTACCGTTTATTGCACCTGCTATACTCTTGGGCATCCCAGCGATCGTATTTACCGCTTTGGGGAAGGGGCAATTCAAGTAAGAGGTCCTGCAAGTTATGTGAATTAAGAGTAGTTGCCCAGTTTATTCTACTCAAGCAAATCGAACTTTGTTTGGGTGAGAACTTATGAGACGATTGGGCCGTTCGGCTGAGCTCACGACAGAGCCTGACGAATCAGACAACTGCAGAATCTTGATTAAAAGACTCCAAGGACAGAAAGGAGGCAAGCTCATTCGGAGATGAAAGTTGCCGGTGCCTGCAAGGGAGATAGGCGATGTTTTGCAGAAGTTGTGGCAAAGAGCTAACAGGGGCTCCAGAATCTTGTACGAATTGTGGAGCTAAGCCGATGGGTGGCACCAGTTTTTGCCCTGGGTGTGGTGCCCCAACCACGCCCCTGACTAAAATATGTGCCAAATGCGGTGTGCGACTGGCCAAGGCAATAAAGGGGAAGACGTGGAGGACGACAACCGCCGGAATTCTAGCTATTGTTGCTGGAGTTGTTGGTGTGAGTGAGTGGGTAGCGGTCGCCGTGCTCGAAATACTTAGGTGGGGATGGGGCGGCTTGCTTGCTCTAGGTGGAATCTTCCTAGCCCTGGCCGCAATCGCGATAGCAATTAGGATAGTGGCCATAGTGGGTGGTATTTTTGCCCTAAAGAGGAAGAGGTGGGGACTAGCCCTTGCGGGCTCTATTTGCGCGATCTTCTCTTCTTTCCTAATACTTCTGAACGTGCCTCTCGGGGTAGCAGCAATTGTACTGGTCGTCCTGGGGAGGGGTGAATTTGAGTAAGGTCCAAGATCATGCAGGTCATGTGAATCAGATTTGAAAGGCCCTTAAGGACAGAAAGGAGGCAAAATGCAAAGGTATCCTTTTCTAAGGTTTGCGACTGCTGTATTGAGAATCCTCGGCTGGATAATATTGGTCGTTGGCGTCATTGGCTCCATTGTTTTGGGAATTGGGGGAATTAAGGGGTTGGGGATAGAGACGCCTGTGAGTGGAAGTTCGGCTGTTTTGCTGGCTGTGGTGGGAGTAATTGCCTCATTCTTGACCTGGCTATTCTTGCTTGCAACTAGGGAACTTATTTACTTACTCGTCAATGTGGAAGACAACACCAGAACCACGGCAGAGAACACTGGAATCACAGCTGAGAGCATTACCGAGAAACAACGCTGAGATGAATCTATTTCCTGGCAGGTTAGGTGAATGAAGACAGTAAACTCTTCCTTGTTCGGCAAGCTCATTAGAAAACGACGGCCAGTAGTGTCTGTAAGGGAGCAGCAGTATTACTATATGAAATATGCGATTAGTGTTTTGAGGGTCATAGCCTGGACAGTATTGGTACTCGGCTTTATTAGTGCGCTTGTTTGGGGAATTACTATGGGTGGAATTGGAGGTGGGCTTCGCATTATAATAATAATGATTGGCTCATTCCTGGCATGGCTAGCATTGCTTGCGGCCAGGGAACTTCTGAAATTATTTATGGATGTGAAGGAAAATACCGGCAGTACATCTGAGCGATCTGCTATTACCAAGCAGCCACGGTGAGATAAATTCAGGCCTCAGCAGGTTATGTGGATCAAGCCAGTAACTTTCTTCTTCTGTTCAGTAAGTTCATTCAGCTTGAGGATAGCGTCGTAGGATGGCTGAACCAGTAAGCTGACATTGTTTGTCTTAGCCCAGTTTTCCGCCTCTGCGGCTACATGAGCAGCCCCATCTGTTCCGGTACCGACAACTATTACTTCAGGCTGCCCGTGGCTCAGTTCCTCCAGTTCTCGTTCCTTAATTTCATGGCTGCCAAACATGAGAAAGCCACCCCTCCGCTTCTTCAAGGTGCCATCGGTGAAAATCAAAATATCGCGACGGTATTTCTTGCCCTCAACTACTATAGAGCCAAAGGTAAGGTCATTTATCTTAGCCACGAAATTCGACCTCCCTGCCTCTGGTTTTTCTCTTAGTTTGTAAATCGGCGCATCGTTTGCTGTTCCGCTTTATGGCCCGCCCATGCTTGAAACGATTTAGGTTGACAAACGCTCTTGCCACGACTCTCTCGCTAGATAAAGCTATTCTTCAGCCTGAGTATATCCTCCTCAACATCGCTGCCCTGTGCCTTGGAATGTTTTATGGCTTGTCCTATTCTATCATGTTTGTAGCTATCACTGAGGTCACTCAGCCTATTATATAAACCGGCCCGCCTGCCAACTTTGAAATTGAGCCTTTCTTCATCCGGCAGACACAAATACTTGTCTATGATATTGAGGCATTTCTCCTTATCCTCTGCCATCTTGCCTTCGACCTCCATCAATAAGTTAAGTATATGGTCGCTTTTGAGATAGCTGGTAACCTGCAGGTTTTCGATGAAAACAGCTATTTCCTTTACTACTTCATCCTCTGTTTGCAGCTCAAAATCTCCGTCCTGTAAACTAGTCCACAGCGGCATAGCCGGAGACACGTGGAGGCTGCGCAGCCTGATATAATCGGGGGCAATCTCGTTCAACACCCTAGCTGTTTCCTGAGCATGCTCTTGAGACATTTTCTTGCCCCCGAGGCCCGGCATAACATACTCGCATAGAGAAATGCCTGCTTCTTTCACCTTCTTTCCACCTTCGATATGGTTCTCGGCGGTGCAACCTTTCTCCATATAAGCCAGCAGAGGGTCATAGCCAGTCTCCAGTCCAATGTGAACCCTGTCTAGCCCGGCATCCCTGAGTTCCTTCAACTCCGCTATCGACTTTCTAGCTGCCGTATGGGACCGACCATATGTAGTTACTCTATTTAGACTGGGAAAGGTTTTTCTCAGGAAAGTGATGACCTGGATTAGCTCAGGAGTACGCATGAGCAGGGTATTCGAATCTTGGAGGAAGGCTGTCTTGCCTCTTGTCCCAAGCCACAAAGCAACATGGGACACACATGGACCATATTGAGGTTGATTGCAGAGCATTGCTGCTACCTCTCTAGCGTTGTCGCCATAGCCCATCTTCCAGGCCATTTCCTTGATACCTTCGCTGATGGCCTTGACCGCCTCGATGTCCCTGATAATCTCGCCCACTGCCCTCAGCTCAAACTTGCTACCCTTGTATACAGGGCAGAACCGGCATCTATTCCAGGGACAATTCCTGGTCGCCCTTATCAAGAGGGAATAAGCTTCGCTGGGAGGTCTGATAGGACCCAACTCAAAGGTATGGCTCAGCTTCTCGGTAACTGAGTAACTTAACATTTTTCGCATTTTAGCGTGCTCAAGTAGAATAGGCAAATAGACTTTCGCCTCTTATGATGATAATATCGGCATTTTAGAATGAGGCAAATTGAATTAGTCTCTTTTGATGCTGAAGGCACACTGGTAACGCCCGATTTCAGCGAAACTATATGGCATGAGGCTATTCCTGCGCTTTACGCTCAGAAGAACGGACTTGACCTTGCTCAAGCCAAGAAGTGCATTACCGAGGAGTATGACAAGATCGGTGTGCATAGGCTGGAATGGTATGATATTGAATATTGGTTTAGCTGTCTCGGTTTGGGTTCTTCTGAGCCGGTGATTCAAAGCTGCCTGAATAAGATAGCTCATTATCCGGAGGTCATTGAGGTCCTTTCTTCCTTAGCCGTTGAATATCGATTGATTGTTGCCTCAGGTACGCCCTTAAAGCTACTGCATTGCTTGCTGCGAGATATCAAACCTTACTTCCTTCGAGTTTTCTCTTCTATTTCGCATTATCGGCAGATAAAAACCCCTGATTTTTACCTCAGGATATGTGAGGAGATGGGCGTCGAGCCAGGCCAGGTCATCCATGTCGGCGATAACTGGCAGTTTGATTTCGTCAATGCCCGGCAGGCTGGCATAAATGCTTTATATATTGACAGGTCGGGGCAAAACCATCAGGATGCTCTTAGCGATCTAACCCAACTGAAACACTATCTCATGCCCTCAGCATAAAATACACTCTCTTCTGGTCCAAACGTAGCACACTAACCTAGACATGGTGGGCCATCTTGAGTTAAGATGTACTAGTCAAC
>Ga0315555_1000456_pt1 | contig 28807 bp, 31 predicted proteins | sample SalMarSW160380MG_FD_202113 | JGI IMG/M metagenome (GOLD analysis project Ga0315555, IMG submission 202113) | Salt marsh sediment microbial communities from the Plum Island Ecosystem LTER, Massachusetts, United States - Salt Marsh Sediment SW1603-80 ... | reverse complement strand
ACCTATCATCCGGCTGCCGGCCTGAGATTTCCTAGGATTAAGAAAATCTTAGAGAAGGACTTTCGCCATATAAGTATTTTTTAGTTTGTAACCCAATTTTCGGTAATAGCCTCGTGCTCCCACTCCAGAAATTACTGAAATTTCTTTTAAGCCGAATTCCTTTTTGGCTATTTTTTCTGCCTGTTTTATTAATTTCTTGCCTAGTCCTCTGTGTTGGGGCGCTAACCCTTTTTCAGTAATTGGAACTAATTGGCCGTAGGTATGAACTTCTCTAAGTATGGCCTTATTTTGGGAAGTAATTCGGAGACGGAGCAGGCTATAAAGTTTCGTCCTCTGTTTATTTTCAAAACTCAAAAAGATTTCTTTTCCTTCAGAAGCTCTATAATCTTTTCTAAAAAGAAAAGCTTTTTCTTTTGGTAAGTATTCTCCTTTTACCTCCCGACATCTAATACATTTACAGCGCCAACCTTCCTTTTTCATTTCTTTAGCAATTATTTGACGGAGATTAGAAATTTTAGCCGGACCGGCAACGATGCTGGTACCGGGAATGTCCCTGGTTATTCTTTGGATTCTTACATAATAGGGGATTTGTTTTTTAATCTTTTTAACAAGGTTAATTAACTGTTTTTCAGTATAAGGTTTATACTTGCCGTCCTTCCACCACTTATAGAGAGGAGCCTCTTTTAAAAGAGCACAAGGATAAATTTTCAATAAGTCTGGCCGGAAATTAGAATTAGAGAAAAGCTCTTCAAACATTTCTTTGTCTTTCTTTAAATTAGACCCAGGCAAATTAGGCATCATTTGATATAAAACTTTAAAACCGGCATCTTTCAAAAGTTTCGTAGCTAAAATCGTTTCTTTAATTCCATGCCCTCTTCGATTTAATTTCAAAACATCATCATAAATTGACTGTACTCCCAACTCCACCATAGTTATCCCTAACTCTCTTAGTCGTTTAATTTCTTTAGGATTAATAAAGTCAGGTCTGGTTTCCACAGACAAACCAACAATTCTGTGTTTAGCTTTTTCATTTAACTTCTGAGCTTTTAATAAAGAATTCCCCAAGGTGTAATTATTACAGGCGTTGAAGCATTTTTTAATAAACCAATTTTGATACGATTGCGGATAATAACTCCAAGTCCCACCCACTGTTCTCAACTCAATTTTGTCAGTGGGGTGGCCCTCCAATTCTAACATTTCAATTCTTGATTTCGTTTGTAAATAAGGATCATAATTTAATCTTTTAGCTCTTTCTACTGCCGGTTCGCCAGATACATAACTTTTAGGAATACCGCTTTCAGTGGGACAATAAATGCATTTTCCCGGACAAGGATAAGGTTTGGTTAAAACAGAGATGTTAACTATTCCCGAAAGAGAACGAATTGGCCTTGTCCTGAGCAGCTCCTCAATCTTTTTTAATTTTTTAATCCTTTTATTTTCAACCAGTTCGTGATAAACTTTTAATAGTTCGATATTGCTCGGACAAGGCGTTTTATACTTTTTGGCCATTTCTCTTTTTGTTCGTGCCAAATCCTCAAAAGTTTTAACTTCATCCTGAATTAGTTTTTTAATTGTTGTTTCTAAAATACTCATGGACCCAGAGTATGCAAAATATTTATTAGAAAAAACTCGTCAAGATTATGATTTAATTGCTGATGAGTTTTCAGCAACGCGTCAAGAAATTTGGCCAGAACTGACCTTTCTTTTTGAGGATTATTTAACTGAAGACGAAAAAGTTTTAGATTTAGGCTGCGGGAACGGCAGATGGTTCAAACTGTTTCAAAAGAAAAAAATTGATTATATTGGGGTTGATTTCTCTAAAAGGTTAATTAAAATTGCCAAAAGAAACTACCCTCAGGCAAAATTTCAAACCGCTGATATTTTAAAATTACCTTTTTCAAACAACTACTTTGATAAAATTTACAGTATCGCTGTTTTACACCAAATTCCCTCTGAGGAGTTGAGATTAAAGTCCTTGAAAGAAGCCAAGAGGATTCTGAAGCCCGGAGGAATTTTAATTTTAACAACCTGGAAATTTCACGAAAAAAAGGAGCTTCCCCTTCTGTTTAAATATACCATTTTAAAATTGATAGGAAAATCAAATCTTGATTTCAAGGATGTTCTGGAGCCCTGGGGTAAAAAAATAAAAAGGTACTATCATTGTTTTTCTAAAAAAGAGCTGGCCGGTTTGGTTAAGAGGGCGGAATTTAAAATTAAAAAGAATGGGATTATTAAAAACAAAAGAGGCAATCGGCAAAACATTTATTTGATTGCCGAGAAATAAAAAGTCCCCGTAGCTTAATGGACAAAGCGCAGCCCTCCGGAGGCTGAAATGAAGGTTCGATTCCTTCTGGGGACACAAAATACTTGCTTGACAAGCAGTCACGATTAAATATCATTAAACCTGAGGGGGTGCGAGATGAAATTCTCTAAGGACTAAAAGTTCTTAATGCAGGAGGCTAAATCGGACGTCCCTGGTCGAAGTCCAACTAGGCTTGAGCATCGGCCAAGCGTGTTAAGGCTTTTCCCCCTCACTAAAACCGGGAAGAATTTACTTCCCGTTTTTAGTTTGCTAAAATAGATTTATGAAAGACAAACTTGAGATTGCTGTTTCTGGAGCAGCTCAAATTAGCCATTGCCGTAAGGGGGTCCGGGAATTATCTGAAGAGATTGGCCGAGAAATTGCTCGCCAAAATTGCAATTTAATCACCGGAGCTACAACCGGCATCCCTTATTTTGCCGCTCAAGGATGTAAAGAGGTCGGTGGCTTTAGTATCGGATTTTCTCCAGCTTCTTCAGAGGCCGCCCATTTGAAAAAATACAAACTTCCAGTAGAGGCCTTCGATGTCATAGTTTATACTGGTGCAGATTATGCTGGAAGAAATGTAATGATGACCAAGTCGGCTGACGGAGTAATTATTATTTGTGGCAGAATGGGGACCTTACATGAATTTGCTACCGCTTTTGAAGTCCAAAAACCAATCGGCGTTTTAGTAGGGTCGGGAGGCACGGCAGATAAAATTAAAACAATTGCCACCGGGCCCTATCGGGGAGTCAAAAAAATTGTCTACGAGAAAGAACCTAAAAGATTGGTCAAAAAATTAATTCAATTAATTAAAAAAGAGAAAGGTCGATAAAATAATTATAAGAAGACCCCTAAAATAAAAATATGGCAAATGAAGAACCTCTTCCTGAAGAAGGAAAATTAATAGGACAGGTCACCCACTACTTTGGTAATATTGGGGTGGCAGTTATTGAACTTCAAGATTCTCTAAAAGTAGGGGATACCATTAGAATAGTTGGCGGGGAAACTGATTTTACTCAGGGTGTTGAATCAATGGAAGTAGAGCATCAAAAAGTGGAAGTCGCCAAAAAAGGAGAGTCGGTTGGGCTAAAGGTGGCTCAAAAAGTTAGAGAAGGGTATAAAACTTACAAACTATAAACCTTGAACTTACCTATGGAGATTGAGATTATTTGCCAGCTTCTTTTGGCTACTTTTTTAGGTGCCCTTATTGGTTTAGAAAGAGAATACAAAGGAAAAGAAGCCGGACTTCAGACTTATAGTTTAGTTGCTTTAGGCTCTTGTCTTTTTACTATCATTTCTTTTGAGTTGTTTAACTCTTTTTTTATAAAAACAGGAATAAGTTTCGATCCTTCAAGGATAATTCAGGCGATAGCAATTGGGATTGGTTTTATCGGAGCAGGAGTAATTTTTCGTCAATCTTCCGGAATTCTTGGTTTGACTACAGCCGCCGGTTTGTGGACAACTGCTGCTATTGGAATAGCAGTGGGAACTAAGTTCTATTTTTTGGCTACTTTGGTTACTTTACTTAGTCTTTTAATTTTGGCAGGTTTCGGTCTATTAGAGGAAAAATTTTTTAAAGAAAACAAATAAAATAAATGAAAAAAAGTTTCCTTTTCGCTCTATCTATTTTAATTGGGACAATAGTCGGAGCAGGAATTTTTGGAATTCCTTACGTAATTGAAAAAAGCGGGATAATCCCCGGTTTTTTTTATTTCCTCGTTTTGGGCGGAGTAGTTCTTTTAATCCATTTATTTTTTGGAGAAATAATTTTAAGAACAGAAGAAAATTGTAGATTAGTAGGGCTTAGTCAAAAATATTTAGGGAATTGGGGAAGAAGACTAATTACAGTTTCAGTTATTGTTGGGATAACCGGCGCCCTTTTAGCTTTTTTAATTCTTGGCGGGGAATTCCTGAAAATTTTACTATCACCCCTTTTAAATTTATCTAATGCTCAATTTACTTTTATTTTTTGGTTAGTGTTATCTTATTTTATTTTTCGGGGTATTAAATTAATAGCTCCAGCCGAATTTTTTACAAATTCCCTTTTCTTTTTTATTATTATTATTATTTTGGGATTTTGTCTTCCTAAGTTTGATTTAACAAATATTAGCGTTTTTAACTTGCCCAGCATTTTTCTTCCTTTTGGAGTACTTTTGTTTTCTTTAATCGGCTGGTCAGCTATTCCCGAGATTTGTAATTTTCTGAAGAATCCGGGAGCCAAGAGAAATCTTAAGAAAATAATAGTTTTATCTTCAATTATCGTCATTACCCTTTATCTTTTATTTGCTTTAGCCGTGATTGGAGTAGCCGGGGAAAATGTGAGCCAAGATACTCTTTCAGGATTGATACCATTTTTGGGCCCTCAAATTATATTTTTTATAGCTTTAGCTGCAGTAATAACTCTGGCTGATTCTTTTTTAGCTTTGGGCCTTTACCTAAGAAATACCTTTATTCTCGACTTAAAGTTTCCAAAAATAACATCTACAATGATAACTTGCGGTTTCCCTTTAATTTTATTCTTGATAGGTTTTAGAAGCTTTATTGAGACTATTGGATTTGTTGGGACAATTGTCGGGGTAATTGAGGGAATAGCGATAATTTTAATTTTTAAGAAAGCTAAGACAAAAGGAAACAGAAAGCCAGAATACAGTTTGAAAATTCCCTCAATTTTGTTATACTTCTTAATGCTCATCCTGATTTTGGGAGCAATTTCTCAAGCATTTTTAAAATCATGCAATTTATAGCTGATTTTCATCTCCATAGTAAATATTCTAGAGCCACTTCCCGGAACATGGACTTGGAAAATCTGGATAAGTGGGCAAGAATTAAAGGGATTAAAGTTTTGGGAACAGCCGATTTTACTCACCCCGAATGGTTCAGAACCTTAAAGGAAAAATTGGCACCGGCCGAACTGGGCCTTTATAGATTAAAAACCTCCGATAGTGAAACTCGGTTTATCTTAACCACTGAAATTAGCTGCATTTATTCTAAAAAAGGGAAGGTCAGAAAAATTCACATTGTAGTTTTTGCTCCCTCTTTGGAAATTGTTGATAAAATAAACGCTCATTTAGGATGGCAAGGCAATTTAAAAGCCGATGGAAGACCAATTTTAGGATTGGACGCTAAAGAATTAGCCAAAACTATTTTAAGCATTTCCCAGGATTGTTTAATTGTCCCGGCCCACGCTATGACTCCCTGGTTTGGTATATTCGGCTCTAAATCCGGCTTTGATTCAATCGAAGAATGCTTTGAAGATTATTCAAGGTATATTTACGCAATAGAAACAGGGTTGTCAGCCGATCCTAAAATGCTCTGGCGGATTCCAGACGGCCGGAGAGTTACTTTAATCAGCAATTCAGATGCTCACAGCCCAGCTCATATCGGTCGGGAAGCTAATGTTTTTGATACAGAAATTAGTTACCCTGCCATCGTCGAAGCTATAAAATCAAGAGATTCTCAGAAGTTTTTATATACGGTTGAATTTTTCCCCGAGGAAGGAAAATATCATTACGACGGCCACAGAGTATGCGAGATTTGTTTATCGCCCCAGGAATCAAAAAAATATAACAATATCTGTCCCAATTGCGGAAGGCCTTTAACTATCGGCGTCTTAAACAGAGTTGATTTTTTAGCAGATAAAGAAGAAGGTTTTCAACCAGAAAATGCTATTCCCTACAAGAGTTCAATCCCTTTAACGGAAATAATTGCCGATTCCTTAGGGGTAACAGAGGGAACCAAACAAGTTGACGAGGAATATAAAAATTTGATAAAAAAATTTGATAACGAATTTAAAATTTTACTTAATGTTCCTTTTTCTGAGTTGGAGACAGCTACCTTGCCAGAAATTGCTGAGGGAATTAAACGAGTAAGGGAGGGGCAAGTAAATATTGAGCCAGGTTACGACGGAGTTTATGGGAAAATAAGAATTTTCTCTAAAGAAGAACCAAAAACTCCTTCGCGGCAGAAAACTCTTTTTTAAAATGACTATAGGCATACCCAAAGCTCTAATCTATTGGAAACAGCCCCTATTTTGGGAAACTTTTTTTAGAGAGCTCAATTTTAAAGTTTTACTTTCTCCTTTAACTAATAAAGAAATCGTTGAAGCTGGAGTAAAATCCTCCGACCCTGAAAATTGTTTTTCAACTAAAGTTTTTTTTGGCCACCTTCTATGGTTAGACGGGAAGTGCGATTGGATTTTTGTCCCTCGGTTAAAAACTAATTCAGAAAAGCTTGAATATTGTCCTAAGTTTTTCGGCCTTCCTGACCTGTCTAAGATTTTAGTAAAAACACCAATTTTAACCGAAACTTTTGATTATCGAAAAGAACCATTTAAAAAAACTCTTGGAAAATTAGGTAAAAAACTAGGGAAAGAAAAAAAAGAAGTTGAAAAAGCTTTGGAAAGAACTTTTCTAAGAGAAGAGCAAGCTAAAAAGAAAGAAGAAAAAGATTTTTTTAAGAAAGTCCAATCTAAAAAAAAGAAAATAGTATTAATTTCTCACCAATATAATCTATACGACGACTACATTAATTTAAAGATAAAAGAGAAATTAGAAAAATTAGAAGCAGAGCCGATTTTTATAGAGGAAGTCCCCACGTCAGAAATCCAAAATCCAATCCGCCAGCTGGCGGACCAAATCCAAAATTGGCCAAAGTTTCATTGGGAGTTCGGGAAAGAAATAATGGAGAAAATTCAAGGTATTCTGAATTATGATCTCGCCGGCGCAATTGAGATTTCTTCTTTTCAGTGTGGTTGCGACGCCGTATTAAAAGAATTTGTTGAGAGAGAATTTAAACAAAATAAAATTCCATTCCTTTATTTATTAATTGATGAACATACCGGAGAGGCGGGTCTACAGACTCGACTGGAGGCCTTTATCGATACTTTGCACTAAAGCTATGAAAAAGCCAATTATTACTTTTGCCAGATGGGGGAATTATACCATTGCCTTTAAGACCCTTTTTGAGCAGTTGGGCTTGGAGGTTATTCCTCCGGAAAAAACCACCTCAGAAACAATCGCTGAAGGTGTTAAAATTTCTCCAGAAATGTATTGCTTTCCCTTAAAGGTAACTTTAGGCAATATAATTCCCAGTTTAAAAAAGGGAGCCGATACCGTTTTTATGGTTCAAAATGTTGGCGGTTCTTGCCGCCAAAGATATTACGGCGTAGTTCAAGAAAAAGTTTTGAAAGAAGCTGGCCATAATATTAATTTTTTAGATTTCAGAGCTACTCCCAAAGATATTTATAAAAAAATAAAAGAAGTTACTGGAGCTTCCTTCTGGCAGATTTTAAGGGCATTTCGTTTTTCTCTTAGAAAGTTAAGATTAATCGAAAAAATTGAAAAGAGGGCCCAATTTTATCGACCCAGAGAAATTAAAAGAGGAGCTACAGATAAGATACTACAGGAGAGTTTTCTTAAAATTGAGGAGTTAAAAGAGGAAAAAGATTTTCCAAAACTGAGAAAAGAAATTTTAAAAAGTCTTTCTGAAATTGAAATTGAAAAAGATAAAAAACCTCCCAGAGTGGCTTTGATAGGAGAAATTTATACCGTTTGCGACCCGGATATCAATTTTGATTTAGAGAGTAAATTGGGCAAAGAGGGGATTGAAGTTTACCGGGAAATGGACCTTACTTATCATGTCAAGAAATTGATTTTTCCCTGGAAAGATTGGATAATTCAAAGAAAAATAAATCCTTATTTAAAATCCACTGTCGGTGGTCACGGCCGTGATGCCATTTATGAAATGTTGCATTATGTAAAAGAAGATTTTGACGGTATAATTCACTTATTACCCTTCGGCTGTATGCCGGAGGTAACAGTCAGGCCGATTTTAGAGAAGATTCATCTGGAATCAGGTATTCCCTTTTTGTCCTTATCTTTAGACGAACAAGTGGCTGAGGCTGGAATCAATACCCGATTGGAGGCCTTCGTGGATGTGGTAAGAAATCACTATCATAACAAAAAACAATCATGAAAACCTATTTAGGCATTGATGTGGGTTCAATCTCTACCAATTTGGTTCTGATTGGCGAGAAAAATCAGGTTTTGTCTTCTCTTTATATTAGGACCGAAGGAAATCCTATTGGGGCAATCCAGCGAGGGTTAAAAGAATTAAAAAAACAAATACCTAAAAAGGTAGAAATCGCTGGAGTGGGGACTACGGGATCGGCTCGTCAATTAGCCGGAGTAATTACCGGAGCAGATTTAGTTAAAAACGAAATTACAGCTCACGCCAAGGGCGCTTCTTTTTTTGTTCCAGAGGTTAGAACGGTGATTGAAATTGGCGGCCAAGATTCCAAGATTATTATTTTAGAAAATGGCGTAGCCGTTGACTTTGCCATGAATCTTATATGTGCTGCCGGTACTGGCGCTTTTCTTGATGCTCAGGCCTTTCGTTTAAAATTACCAGTTGAGAGTTTTGGAGAAATAGCCTTAAAATCAAAAAACCCAACCACTATTGGTTCAAGATGCACAGTGTTTGCCGAGTCAGATATGATTCATAAACAACAAATCGGTCATTCTACCGAAGATATCGTGGCTGGACTCTGCCAGGGCTTGGTAAGGAACTTTTTGAACAATGTGGCGAAAGGAAAAAACATCAAACCTCCCATTGTCTTTCAGGGAGGAGTTTCGGAGAACTTAGGAATAAGAAAAGCTTTTGAGAAAGCTCTAAACCAGAAAATAATTGTCCCGCCGTATAATACGGTGATTGGAGCTTTTGGAGCAGCGCTTTTAGTAAAAGATTACAATCCTTCCGCTGCCCGTTTTAGGGGTTTTGAAATATCAGACCAGGATATAAAATGCACTTCTTTTCAATGCAAAGGATGTCCAAATCGTTGTGAAGTAATCGAGGCCAGAATCGAAGGGAAAGTAGTGGCGCGCTGGGGGGATAGGTGCGGTAAATGGTCAAACTTAAACGTAAACACTGTTTAAACTATTTTTAATGATGATAGACGAATATAAATTTGGAGCGATTACCATTGGTGGTAAAACTTATAATGAGGACGTGGAGGTTCGTTGGACGGATGAAGTTTTATCTTGGTGGCGAGCTCAAAGCCACGTTTTCGACGTAGAGGATTTTAAAAGAGCGGTAAAAGAAAATCCAGATACTATCGTTGTTGGGACTGGTGAAGGAGGTTTGGCTAAGATGACTGAAGAAGCTCAAAATTTTATTTTGGAAAAGGGCATTAAACTAATCATTGACAAAACAGAAGAAGCAACCAAAACCTTTAATATAATTTGCCAAGAATCAGAAGAAGAAGAAGGAAAACAAAATAAAGTCATTGGCCTTTTCCACTTGGTTTATTAAAAACCAAAAAAGAATTATTAAAATAAAATGAAAAGAAAAAAATTTAAAATATATTTTGACAGAGATAGATTTTATCTTTATCCCTGGTATTTTGCCGATGAATGCTTGACCAAAGATATTGAACCCGCCTACGGCAAAAAAACTAGTAAAATCATTTTAGAATTTAAAAAGGGTCATGTTTATTATTATGGTATTGCTCAGGAATTAGATGAATTAGGCAAGCTTCTTTTCAATAAAATTAAAAAAGATAAAAAGTTTTATAAATTAGTCGGAAAAAATATTTATAAATATTCAAAGAAATTAATCTCTTTCTGCAAAAATATTAAATCCAAAGAACTCCCCGGACTACCCAGCCAGAGCTTATTAAATCTTTATTTGGAATATCAAATCCTTATGAGAAAACTAAGAATTTGGGGGTGGGTGCCGGTTGTAATAGATGGTCTCGGCACCAGTTTTTTATCGGATTATGTTGTAGAAAACCTAAGACGATTTTTAGTCAAAAAAAACTTAGAAGAAAAAACAGGCGAGTACTATAGTTTATTAAGTTCGCCTGATCAATTAAGCGAGGTTCGAAAAGAAGAGGTGGATAGATTAAAATTAATTTTAAATATAGAGCATTCTAACAGAGCGGTTATTAAGATTATTAAAAAATTGCCCATCAGAAAAGCTATTATCAAAATCCAGCATGATTTCCCCCTAATTTATCAGAAACTAAAAAAACACAGAAAGAAATATGAATGGCTACCCTATTATTATATTGGTCCAGTAATGAGCATAGAAGATGTGCTACAAATGATGAAGGAAAGTTTAGAAACTAAATTGTCTATTCGGGGACAGATGAAAAAAAATAGAGAACACTTTAGAAAATTACCCCATCAAAGAGAAAAGCTAATCAAAAAACTAAAGTTGCCTCAGGAGCTACAGTATCTATTAGAAGTTTCTAAATTTTTCATGTGGTTTAAAGACTATAGAAAAGGAATATACCAACAATCTTATGTACTAATGGACCCAGTAATAGAAGAAATTGGAAGGCGTCTCAATCTCAGCATATCCGAAGTAAAATATTTGACCTCAGACGAGCTGCGCCGGGCCTTAATCCAAAGGAAAATTGATCAAAAAAAAGCCAAACAGCGTCTCCAGTATTGTATTGCTATGATTTCGGAAGGGAAAACAGCAGTTTACGAAGGCCAAAAAGCAAAAAGACACAAAAAATATCTTAGAGAGAGTCTTACTGCTACAAAAGAATTCACCACCGGAATGAAAGAATTAAAAGGCATGATAGCTTATTCGGGTAAAGTAAGGGGTATAGCAAAAATTATTGCCGTAAAAGCTGATGTAGAAAAAATGAGAGAAGGAGACATTTTGGTATCACCAGCTACCAATCCCGATTTAATTTCTGCCATGAAAAAAGCCTCCGCTTTTGTGACCGATGAAGGCGGCATAATTTGCCATGCTGCCATTGTTTCCAGAGAAATGAAAAAACCCTGCATTGTTGGAACAAAAATCGCCACCAAGGTTTTAAAAGACGGAATGAAGATAGAGGTAGATGCTGTCAGGGGAACGGTTAAAATATTAAGCTAAAAATTTATAAATTTAATGCCTAAAATTGATTGTCGAAAAATTATTCAAACCGAATGGTATCAGGAGGGTGGAGCGATGGCTCCTTTTTATATTAGTTTAGCTTATTGCTTCTACTTTAAGAGAGTAAATGCCGGAGCTTTTTATTCTCGTAATTTTGTCGCTTATTCTTATTATAATAAAAGAGTCCAGTATCAGGCCGCCTCCGCCTTGGTTAACAAGACCCTTAAAACCCCCTTCGCTATTGATAAAGAATTTAAGCAGTGGCAAAAAGATAAAATTGGAGAAGAGCAATTTATTGAAAATTTTCAATTCTCCGATTTTCAAAAATTAAGCGATCAAGATTTACTAAAATTATACCGTCAATTTACTTTATTACGAGAAAAAATATGGGGTTCTTCTCGGCCATATATTTTGGAATTATTCAATGCCTGGGACGAGCATTTCCTTAATAAAGTTTTTACCCGGTTTTCTATGAACTTACCGCGTCAAGAAATACAAATTTTAAGTTCATCTACTACTCCAGGTTTTTTCGCCTTGGCTCAGCAGGAGCTTCTGAAACTTTTTAAAATTTATCAAAGAAAAGATAAAAATTTTCCATCGAAATTAGAATTATACTCTAAAAAATATCATTGGCTTCAAAACAACTGGGCTTTTGCAAAAAATTTAGATGAAGAATATTGGCGTCAAAGAATAAAAAAAACCAATAGGGCTGCTTTAGAAAAAGAAATAAAGAACAATCTCCGACATTTGCAATTTCTTAAAAGAAAACAGCGAGAGATTATCCAAAAACGCAAAATATCCCAGCCCCTTCGGAATTTCTTTTATTTTTTTCGCAGAATGGGAGGATGGAGAGACGAAAGAAAAAAACAGATTTTGATGGAGGTTGCCATGGCCGATAAATTTTTAAAAGAATTCAGCCGGAGAACTAAGATTAATTACTCCATTTTAAAATACAGCTTCCCTTACGATTGGGAAAGTTTTAAAATTTCTCCTGCTTTAGTTAAAAAATGGGAAATGAAAGAAATGATTCTTGTTGTCGGTCTCGGTCTCAAAAAATATAAATGTTTTTATGGAAAAGAAGCGAGGAGAACTCATCAATACTTTGAGAAAAGTTTTCTAATAAAGCAAAAAGAAATTATTAAAGGAAATTCGGCAAGTCTGGGGGAAGTGAAGGGGCGAATAAAAATTATTATAACCGAGAACGATTTTAAAAAAATGAAAAAAGGAGATGTACTTGTTACTCAGATGACCAGACCTGAATTCGTGCCGATTTTAAAACTGGCCAGCGCTATTATTACCGACGAAGGAGGCATTACTTGTCATGCTGCCATTATTTCCAGAGAATTAAATATCCCCTGCATCATCGGAACCCAGGTTGCTACCAAAATATTAAAAGACGGAATGAAAGTAGAAGTAAATGCCAATAAGGGCATAGTAAAAATTATTAAATAAATTTATTATTTAAACTGTGAGAATTAATATTTCCCAAAAATATCAGAAAATTTGGCAGTTGGCCGAACCGATTTTAAAGAAGTGTCGACCGGATGATTTAATTCATTGCAAGCAAGCTGCCGAATTGGTGGCAGACTTTATTAAAAAATATCATAGGGGGGATCCGGATATTCTTGTTCCGGTGGCTATTTTTCATGATATTGGGCATGCCGTTATTTTGCCCGAGCACTTTGATAGAGTTTCTGGCCCCAATAAATTGCCCGACTCTAAGTTGGTTCATATGTTGACCGGTGCCAAAATTGCTAAAGATTTATTACAAAAAATTCACTATCCGTCAAAAAAAATTAAAGAAATTGTCGAGATAATTAGTACCCACGATATAGAAGATAAAAAATTATTTAATACCGAAAACAAAAAAATATTTAATGATCTAGACACTTTAGATAGATTCTCTTTGGCTAGATTCCGGGCAATTATGAGGATATTTAAATGGTCTCCCGAAGAAACGTGTAAATATTTAGAAAAAAGTATTCCCAACCTTTTTACTTTAGAGGTTCGAAAAATGGCCCGCCAAATGCTGAATGAAAGGAAAAAAGAATATAAAGTATGAAAAACAAAACAGATTTACAAAATTTAATTAAAGAAATTCAAGGAAGAAAATTTTGGATTGCTTCGGCTCCGGTCTTGTTTCAGAATTGTTATCCTTGGATTGGTTTTATTGATATGAGAAAATACTTAGGTTTTGGATTTAAAATTGTTATCTTAACTCTAAAAAACAATTATCTTTGGCAGTTTATTGACGAAGATGAAAACTACTTAATCACAAAAAGAATCGTTGAGATGTTTATTAAAAAAACAATTTTCAAACCGTTTAAAGTTTGGCAGAAATTTCAAAAAAAATTAATAAAAAATTTTCAGCACTTAAATAAAATCAACTTGAAAGAGTTATCTAATAAGGAATTAGTTTCTGAGTATCTAAATTTTGTGGAGAACTTTACTAACGAGTGGACAATCCCTTTAGTTATGGAGGGAACAGCTGTTTATACTGAAAAAAGTCTTCTCCCAAAATTTAAAAAAGAATTAAATACTTTAGATAATAAAACTATAAGTGAATACTTTACTATTTTAACTCAACCAGAAAAGCTTTCTTTTATCGGTAAGGAACGTTTAGATTTTCTTAAAATTTGTTTAATAATTTTTAGAAATAAAAAAATCTTAAAGTTCTTAAAGAAAAAAATAAAAATTTCAAAAATTAAAGACCTTGACCCACCTTTTTATAAGCAACTTTTGGAGCACCAGAAAAAATTTTATTGGGTTAGAACTAACTATTTTAAAACGGAGCCAATAACTATTTTTAAATTCTTTTTATTTTTAAAAGAAGAAATAAAAAACAAAACTAAAAAAGAAATTAATAAAGAATATCGAGATTTAAAAAACTACAGCAAAAACATTTTGAAAAGAAAAAGAGATATTTTAAGGGAAATTAAAATTTCTCAGAGATTAAAAAAAGAACTAGAAGCAATATCTTTTTTTAGTTATTGTTTTGACGAAAGAAAGGAGATGGCTTTAAGGGGAAGCCATTATGCGGCCGAACTTTTAAAAGAATTGGCAGATCGAGTTAAAATCAGTTATCTTACCTTGGACTGTGCTTTACCTGAAGAAATGCCAAAAATTATTTCGGAGGGTAAAAAAAAGTGGTTTAAGATTTTAAGCCAAAGAAAAAAGAAATTTATTTTTGTCTATCAATACAAAACAAAATGGCAAATTTATGCTGGTATAAAAGCAGAAAATCTATGGAAAATTTTATTTAAGGAAGAACAAGTAAAGGTTAAAATGATAGAAGGCATTACGGTTTCCAGAGGAGAAAGAAATTATACTGGAGGGAGAGTAAGGGTTGTAATTAACCCCTTCAAAGACCCTTTTCGGCCAGGAGAAATTTTAGTTACAACAATGACCAGACCCGAGTTTCTGCCTTTACTAAAGAAAGCCAGAGGAATAATTACCGATGAAGGCGGGATGACCTGCCATGCCGCTATTATTAGCCGAGAGTTGAATATTCCTTGCATCGTTGGCACCAAAAAAGCAACAAAAGTATTTAAAAATGGCGACCGGATTATTCTAAGACTTAATCACGGAAAAATCGAAAAAGTTAATTTATAATTATGTTTAAATTTATTAGATTCTTTCCTCAGATTTCTATTAAAGATATAAAAATTGCTGGTGGTAAGGGAGCTTCACTTGGGGAAATGATGCACGCTAAAATACCCGTGCCGCCAGGTTTTGTGATTTTGATTTCGGCTTTTGATAAATTTTTAGAAGAAACTGATCTTTTAGTTGATATTGCTACTGTATTAAAAAGGATTAATTATAAAGACATTAAATCAGTTGATCGAGCCTCTGGAGAGACAAGAGATTTAATTAGAGATGGTAAGATGCCAAAAGATCTAGAGAGAGAATTCTTTTTAGGATTTAAAAAGTTAAAAACAAAATATGTTTCAGTAAGATCGTCTGCCACTGCTGAAGATTCTTCAATTGCTTCTTGGGCAGGAGAATTAGAAACTTATTTAGGGACAACAAGGGAAAATTTATTAAGAAATATTAAAAATTGTTGGTCGTCTCTATTTACTTCTAGAGCTCTCTTTTATGCCTTTGAAAAAAAATTCACAACGGTCAATTCTCAAAAGAAAATCAGAGCTAAAACCTGTAAATACTTTGCTGAATGTTATCCGGTAGGAGTAGCGGTTGTTGTTCAAAAAATGGTTGATCCTAAAATTGCTGGAATTTGTTTTACTGCTCATCCGGTAACTCAAAATCTTAAACAGATGGTGATTGAGGCAGGTTGGGGTTTGGGAGAATCAATTGTTGGAGGCAAGATTACTCCTGATACCTACGTTGTCTCTAAAAAAGATTGGTCAATGTTAGATATAAACATTGGCATCCAAGAAAAAATGATTATTAAAAATAAAAAAGGCACCAAAGAAGTGTCAGTTCCAAAGTCTAAGAAAAGCCTACAAAAACTTTCTAATAAACAAATTATTAAATTAGCTAAGCTTTGTCAGAAAATTGAAAATCATTATAAAAGCCCTCAAGATATCGAATGGGCCTTGACTAAAAATAAATTCTATATTTTACAATCCCGACCAATAACGACTTTATAAAAATAGCTTTAAATAAAAATTGTTTATTTTGGAAACCAGCTAATTTGCTGGTTTTTTATTTCAAATTTTCCTTCTATAAACTGTTCAATTACCCAAATATTAGTTTTACAGTGCTTTGTAACTTCAGAGACGCTAATTTGAGATTTACCAGGAGCCAAAGCTAAATACGGTAAAATCTGGTCGGTCAAATGCTTATCTAAACAGGCTCCGGATTTTTGTTCTTTTAATAATTCCAAAGCGGCTTCTTTCCCAACATCTTCAGCCCGCTTACCGAGCTTCCCTAAGTTATCTGTGCCAATTATGGTATTTTCAAATTCAGCCATTAAACAAATCTGACTGCCTGGGCATTGAGTTTGATAATATTCTGCTTTTTCCTCAACGGGCAAGTTTAATCTTCCCAAAACCTCTCTTGTCCCAGCTATCTGTCTTTCTACCACTTTTTTGTTATTTAAGGACGTCGAAGCCCCAGAAATTATGGTAATTTTCTTTATTTTTCCTCTTTCGGTTAGATTTAGAGGTTTTAGTTTTGAAGGAAAAATTCTTGCTTCTACTTTAGCCCCGCCTTCAGGATAATAACCCTTTTTAATAATACTAACTTCTGTTTTTGCCCCCATTTTTTCTAAAATTTTTAAAAACACATAACAGAAATAATCAATGGTTGGAGAAAAAAAAGTATCAGTAGCACCGCCTGCAAAAGTAATTTTAATAGGTTGGGAAGCTAATAAAGCAGGCGGAATTAATGTTTGTAAAACTAAAGTGATACTGCCGGCAGTTTCAATTTTTACAGAAAGGTCTTTAGCTTGGATTTCTCCAGGAAAAAATTTAATTTCTTCTGAACCCAAAAAATCTCCTTCTATTTTACCGCTACATAATTGAGCTAAAGCTTGAACTCCCAAAAGATGCTGAGCAGCCAAGCCTGGTTTAGGTCTTCCTTGCCGGATATTAAAAACCCGGCAAGGTTTTTTAGTCACTACCGACAAAGCAGTGGCTGTCCGAAGGATCTGACCGCCGCCTTCTAAATAGGAACCATCAATATTTAGTACATCCATATATATATGTATAATTTATTCTAAGGCAGAAGTCACTTAAAATCAAAAATTGTGCCATACTTAACTTATTATACGTAAGTAGATCGTTACTATTGACAAGGTTGTTTGAAGGACTATAATAAAGATGTAAAAGAGAAATAAGGACCAAACAAGATAATGATAGAAACATTAGACGAGATAATTAATTGTTCCAAAAAAAACACCCACCCTAGATGGGCCACCTTTATTTCAGTTTTAACTTATGGAAAACTAACAAGGTGAAGGGATTGAGGAAATTATCCATTTTGAAAACCAATCCCCTCACCAAAGGGGATTTTTAAAAAATCAGATTCATTTCGATGTTCGATGAATTAAAATTCATCTCTCATCTCATAAATAATTGATTATTTACTTTGATGGAAGAAGAAAAAAAGTTTTATCTAACTAAAGAAGGAGTAGAAAAGATAAAAAAAGAGTACGAGGATTTGAGAGCTCTTAAACTTTCTAAAACTTCGGGAGAAATCCCCAAGATTTGGCATTCCGAAGATTTAAATCCTGAATATCTTTCTTTTCAAGAAGACCTCAGCTTTATAGAAACGAGAATAACTGAACTAGAAAACATTATGAAAAATGCTGAATTAATTAAACTACCTTCCAAGGAAAAACAAAGCATAGTTAATTTGGGAGCCAAGGTTTTAGTACAAGTGGAAGGCCAAACTGACGAATTCGTTATTGTCGGAAGTTTAGAAGCTAATCCATCCTTAGGAAGAATATCTAATGAGTCTCCAGTAGGTAGAGCGCTTTTAGGTCATCGGGCAGGAGAAGAAGTTATGGTATCTTCCCCGATCAAAACAATTTACAAAATTAGGAAGATAAAATATAAAAATATTTAAGAATATTTAAATTTTAAGTTAAAAAGAGGAGGCCTCCTCCTCTTTTTTTTTGATAAAGATTATGTTAAAGTTAATTATATGAAGGAACTTCTTAAATTTTTTATTGAGGTTGGAAAATTAAAAAAAATGCCCCGCCGGGGATGGGTAATAAACCAAATTAAAAACCCAGAAAGTATTGCTGAGCACATTTTTCGTTCAGCTCTGATGGGATGGATTTTAGGAGAGGAGAAAAGAGGAATGAATAAAGAAAAAATTTTGAAAATAGCTTTGGTTCATGATTTATGCGAAGTGTATGCCGGAGATACTACTCCCTACGATTCGGTTTTACCGAAAAATAAAAAAGCGCTTCGGGTCTTAATGAAAACCTGGCCAAGATTTACCGATAAAGAAAAGAAAAAAAAGTTTCAGGAAAAATACAGAAAAGAAACAAAGGCTCTGGAAAAACTGACTTCTAAATTACCTTCTCATCTTAAAAAAGAAATAAGAAATCTCTGGTTAGATTATAAAAAAGGTTTAACTCCCGAAGGAAGATTTTTTCAGCAAGCTGACAAAATGGAAAATTTTTTACAAGCTTTGGAATATTGGAAAAAGTATAAAAAACCACCCCTTTGTCCTTGGTGGCTCTGGGCTAGAGAATTCTTTGATGACCCTCTTATGTTGGAATTTATGGAACTTTTAGATGAAGAGTTTCATAAAAAATGAAAAAAATAAAGCTTCTTACTCTAATCTTTGTTGTTTTTGGTGGCCTATTTTTTCTTTTTGGCTTAGAGGTTGTACCCGAACACCTTCAGGTTCAGGAGATTTTAGATTCGGTTACTCAAAATGATATTATTATTATTTTTAATTCTGGTGGCTGGGGAGATACACCTTTAGAGGAAGCAGAAGATTTTTCTCCAATCGTAAAGGAAATTCAGGACACTCTTAATAACTGGGGTTATAGCTCAATAGTTATTCCTTATCGTCGGGCAACAGGGAAAATATCTGGAGCTAAAGATTTTCTAAACTTCTTTGATTTTTCTTCAGAAGTTTTAGCTGAAGATTTAGAATCAATAATCAGAAAATTGCCCGATAAAAAAATTATCATGGCCGGTCTTTCTAATGGCGGAGCTTTTGTTAGAAAAACCATAGAAAGAGTTTCTGACGATACTAAAGATTCAATTTTTGTGATTTCCGTAGGGCCTCCCTTTTGGCACAAGAGCTCCCAGCCAGAAAATACGCTTCAACTAACCAACAAAGGAAAAGACAGTTTGTCGGCAGGAGAAGTAAAAGGTTTACTTCTTGCTTTAATAAAAACTCCCTTCAGGTGGATTTTTTCAAAAATTAATGGTCAAAATCTTCCTTTTGCCCAGGCCTTTCAAGTGCCAGGACATGAATATGGCTGGTCTTCACCCGAAGTCGGACCTCAAATTGTAACCTTTCTGAGAAATAAAATCCATTAACCATACCCAAAGAGTTTTACATTGGGACTTCCGGTCAGGTTTACCCTCACGGGGATAAGATTTTCATCCAGAAGATTTGCCTTCTAAAGATAAACTGAAATATTTTTCCAAACATTTCAAAACCGCAAATGCTAAAATGTTAAAAGAACTCGTATGAAGAAAATTTTGCTTTTTTTATTTTCTCTTTTGATTGGAGTAGTATTATTTATCTGGATTGGGAAGACAGTCGGTTGGCAGGAAATTAAGAATGCCTTTTTGGCTTTTACTGGCTGGCAAGGAATAGTAATTTTTCTTACCACTTTGTTGGTAATGTCTTTTAGTAATTGGAAATGGCTGGAAATTCTAAGAGGGGAGGGAGTAGAAATATCTTTTAAAGGCCTATTCCGTTCTTATTTAGCTGGCTTTTCTGTTATGTTTTTAGCTCCCATTCTATTTTGGGGAGGAGAGATTTTTCGGGGGTATGTTTTAAAAAATAAAAATTTCATTCCTTGGACCAAAAGCATGTCCTCAATCATTATTGACCGCATTATAGAATGGACTGCTAACTTGGTAGTTATTCTTCTGGGTGTCTTAATTTTTTTCTTTATGATTGGGCTTCCTCCCGCTAAATTGGCAGTAATTTTTGGCAGCATTTTTTTACTATTTGCTATAGGAATATCTTACTTTTACCTTAAGGTCTTTAGAAGAGAAAGTATGGTTGAGCTTGTTCTAAAAATGTTAGGGATTAAAAAATTAGGAGGAGACAGCGCTGTTATAAAAACCGAAAATGAAATTTTCCATTTTTTTAAATACAAAAAGAAATTTTTATGGAGAGCTTTTGCCTTTTCTTTTTTAAGAACGGGAGCTGCTTATCTTAGAGCTTGGCTTCTGATTCTATTTTTAGGGAAAGAAATTTCTTTCCTGCCTGCTTTATCTATTCTCGGCTTTACTTTTCTAGCTATGATGATACCCATTCCTGCTGCTTTGGGCAGTCACGAAGCAATTCAAATTTTTGCTTTTAGTGCTTTAGGGCTGGAAGCTTCTATGGCTACCGCTTTTACTATGCTTATTCGAGGGGCCGAGCTAATTCTTGCCTTAGCTGGAATAATAATTTTCTTCAGATTAGGGATAAGCATATTTAAAAACACTTTATTTAAAAAAGACAGCTTAACTAATAACTAAAATGAAGTTTAACCTTCAAACCAAAGGTTTTAACGATATTATAGATATTACTTCTCAAGTTTCTAAAGCAGTAAAAGATTCTAAAATAAAAGAAGGTATTTGTTTAGTTTTTGTTCCTCATTCAACTTGCGCTATAACTACAATTGAATACGAAGAAGGGTTGATTAAAGATTTAAAAAGAGCCTTAGAAATTGTTGCCCCCATGAACGAAAACTACGAGCATTGCAAAAAATGGGGAGATTGTAACGGCTACGCTCACGTCAGAGCAGCTTTAATGAAGCCAGGTTTAGCTATACCGGTTGAGAATGGGGAATTAGTTTTAGGGACCTGGCAGCAGATTGTTCTAATTGATTTTGATAATAGAGCCAGAGAAAGAGAAGTAATAGTTAAAGTAGTTCATGCTTAAATCTATTAACAAAATTATTAAAGTTCTGACCTTCTCAGATGTTTTACTTTTGACCGGGTTCGGATTTGTTTCTCCAATTTTTGCTATTTTTATTACTGACCAAATTCAGGGTGGGAACGCTCAGGTAGTAGGTTTTGCTGCCGCTATCTACTGGATAGTAAAATCAATTTTGCAGATCCCCTTCGGAAATTATTTAGATAGAGTTAAGGGAGAAAAAGATGATTTGTGGTTTGTAGTGATTGGCAATATTTTAGCAGCGGTAGCCGTGTTTGGTTTTATTTTTAGTTCTTTACCTTGGCATATTTATTTCTTTCAGGGAGTTTATTCTTTAGGAATGGCAATGAACATCCCCGGGTGGTCAGCTATCTTTACTCGCCACATTGACAAAGGAAAGGAGGCCTTTGAGTGGTCTACTCGAAGTACTTTTATTGGGATTGGAGCTGGCGCTTCCGGAGCTTTAGGTGGAATAATTGCCACTCAATTCGGCTTTAATATTTTATTTGTTGGGGTAGGAGTTTTCGCTCTGGCTAGTGCCTTTTTACCATTTTTAATTTATAAAGATGTTTTTCCAAGAGATCATGCTGTTTCCCGGGTGCCGGGAGCCAAAGCTCTTCAAGAACCCCACTTACCTAAAGGATAATCATGAAAAACCAAGAGATAGCACAGATATTTTATGAGATTGCTGATTTTTTAGAGATGGAAGGGATACAATTTAAACCCTATGCCTATAAAAAGGCAGCCACTGCCCTGGAAACTTTAGAGGAAAATGTTGAGGGTATTTACAAAAAAGGAGGAAGAAAAGCCTTAGAGGAGATTCCTGGAGTAGGAAAGAATATAGCAGAGAAAATTGAAGAATATCTAAAAACCGGGAAGATAAAGCATCACGAAGACTTAAAGAAAAAAACACCGGTCCAGATGGAAGAATTAACTGCCGTAGAGGGTTTAGGGCCAAAAAGAGTTAAAGTTCTGTATCAAAAATTAGGCATCAGGAACTTAAAGGATTTAGAAAAAGCAGCCAAGGCTCATAAAATCGCCCTTTTGTTTGGGTTTGATGAAAAAACTGAAAAGAATATCTTAGAAGGAATTAAGTTTCTTAAGAGAAGCAAGGGAAGATTTCTTTTGGGAGAAATTTTGCCTAAAGTAAAAGAAATTTACAAAAAACTAAAAAGTTTAAAAGAGGTGGAAACGGTTGATGCAGCTGGTTCTGTCAGAAGAATGAAAGAAACCATTGGTGATGTAGATTTTCTGGTAATTTCTAAAAATCCAGAAAAGGTAATGGATTTTTTTATTTCTCAGCCCGAAGTAATAAAAATTTGGGGAAAGGGGACTACTAAGGCCTCAGTGAGAACAAAAGAAGGATTTGATATGGATATTCGGGTAGTACCTAAAAAAAGTTATGGTTCTGCTCTTCAGTATTTCACTGGTTCTAAAGAACACAATATTGCTACTCGGCGGATTGCCATGAATAAAGGGTTAAAACTTTCAGAATACGGCCTATTTAGAGGGAAAAAAATGATTGCCGGAGAAACCGAAGAAGAAATCTATAAAAAATTAGGCATGCAGTGGATGCCATCCGAAATGAGAGAGAATCAAGGAGAAGTAGAAGCAGCTTTAGAAGGGGAAATTCCTACAATTATTGATTACAATGGCATAAAAGGAGATCTTCATTGTCATTCTAAATGGAACGGTGGAGCTAATTCTATTAAAGAGATTGCCGAAGTAGCCAGAAAAATGCAATATCAATATTTAGGGATTACCGACCATACCAAATTTTTGAGAATTGAGCACGGTTTAGATGAGAAGAAATTAGCCCAGCAAAGAAAAGAAATTGACAAACTGAATTTCAAACTTAAGAATTTTAAAATTTTGCAAGGAGCTGAGACTAATATTTTGAATGATGGTTCAATTGATATAAAAGACGAAGCTCTAAAAAAATTAGATTACGCTATTGCCGGAATCCATTCCAATTTTAAAATGGAAAAAGATAAAATGACAGAAAGGATAATTCGGGCCATGAAAAATCCCCATATTAATATTATTGCTCATCCTACAGGGAGAATCTTAAAAAGAAGAGACGAATATCAAATTGATTTTGATAAAATTTTAAGAGCAGCCAAAGAATATAAGGTGATTTTAGAAATAAACTCTTTTCCTGAAAGATTGGACTTAAATGACCAAAACATCAGAAGAGCGAAAGAAGCCGGGGTAAAAATGGTAATTAATACCGATTCTCATCATAAAGACCAGCTACGTTTTATTGAATTAGGCATCGCTCAAGCCCGTCGTGGCTGGGCAGAAAAAAAAGATATAATTAATAGCCAATCTTTAGAAAACCTGCTAAAATACTTCAAGTAATTTATGCCAGTAGAAAAATCAGTCGGAGCAGTAGTGTTTAGAAAGGAGGATAATGAGATTTATTACCTCCTTTTACATTATCCTTCTATTTCTCATCGAGCCAAGAGAAACTATTGGGACTTTCCTAAAGGTCATATTAAAAAAGGAGAAAATATATTAAAAACAGCTAGGCGAGAAGTACTTGAAGAAACGGGCTTAAAAGATATTAAGTTTATAAAAGGCTTCAAACAAGCAATTAAGTACTTTTTCAAAGTCCAGGGTAAAACTGTTTTTAAAATAGTGATTTTCTTTTTGACCGAGACTAAAACCAAGACCGTTAAAATTTCTTATGAACACATGGGATTCAAATGGCTACCCTATGAAAAAGCTCTCAAATGGCTGTCTTTTAAAAACGCTAAAGAAATTCTTAAAAAGGCAAATAATTTCTTAAACCAAAATGCTCCCCAAAGTTAAAACGCCAACTAAAAGATTAGAGAAATATAAAGGCATTATTTCTAACCAACTTTTTAATGAAATAAAAAAAATAGCCAAAGACCTTAAGGGTTTAAAGGTAGTCCATATTAATGCTACTCCCCGGGGTGGAGGAGTGGCTGAGCTGATAAGCAGTTTGGTGCCTTTGATGAAGGGAGTGGGACTAAAAGCTGCCTGGCATAATAATCCTCCTGGAGAGAAGTTTTTTACCTTAACTAAACAAATCCATAATGCTTTTCAAGGAGAAGAATTTAAATTTCCTTTTTCAGCTAGAAAGTTATATATTCGCCATATGGAGAAAACCGCCAGGTTAATGCAGGATATGAAGCCCGACCTCTGGGTTATTCACGACCCCCAGCCAGTGGGAGTAGCAGCTTTTCTGCCTAACTTTCATCCGGCAATTTGGCGAGTCCACATAGACAGCTTTCACCCCAACAGAGAGGCCTGGGAATTTATTCACCCTTTTATGCTGATGTATGATAAAATAGTTTTTACCTCCAAAGAATTTATTGGTCCTTCGCTGCCCAAGAGCAAGGTTACCGTCTTTTCTCCAGCCATTAACCCTTTAACTTTGAAAAATAGACATTTAAGCCTAAATGTAGCTAAGAATATTGTAGAAATCTTAGGAGTAAATCCCAGTAAACCTTTAGCTGTTCAAGTTGGCCGTTTTGACCCTTGGAAAGACCATTTAGGTACAGTAGAAGCTTATCAAATAGCCAAAAAGAAAATTCCTAATTTACAATTAGCTTTATTAGGATTATTTTTAGCCAGAGACGACCCTGAAGGAGCAAAAGTTTTTAAAAAAGTTCAAAAAAAAGTAAAAAATGACCCGGATGTCTTTCTTTTTTCCGACCCCGGACAATTAGGGAGCTTGAGAATAGATTCGTTTGTTAATGCTTTTCAGACGGCTGCTACAGTAGTTTTACAAAAATCAATTAGAGAAGGTTTTGGTTTAACTGTAGCTGAGGCGATGTGGAAAGAGAAACCTGTGATTGGTGGAAATGTCGGAGGAATAAAACTGCAAATTCGGGATGGTAGAAATGGATTTTTAGTTTCTAGCCCTAAAGCGGCAGCTAAAAGAATGGTCCAGTTAATTGAAAATCCGGAAATGTCAGAAGAATTGGGAAGGGAAGCCAAAGAAACTGTTAGAGAAAAATTTTTAACCCCCCGGCTTTTAAGAGACCATTTGAAGCTTTATCAAAGATTAATCAGATGACCGAGCGCCAGCGAAGGGCAAAGATGAATGAAGTTCATCGCCATGGCTTCTTTTAAAGAAAAGGTTTTTAAGGTAGTTAGAGAAATTCCTGAAGGGAGAGTCCTGACTTATAAGGACGTAGCTGAAAGAGCAGGTCGGTCCAAAGCTTGGCGGGCAGTAGGCAATATTTTAAATAAAAATCAAGACCCCAAAATTCCTTGCCACCGAGTAGTTAGAACAGATGGAAAAGTCGGCGGCTACAACAAAGGAACAACAAAGAAAATTACTCTATTAAAAAAGGAAGGCCAAAGAGGATAAATCCTTTTTTCCACCCTTCGCTGCGGTTTGGGTGTATAATAATAGATTCCAATGGCAAAATTACATCCCGACTTACAAAATAAAGAATTCTGGTACAAAGATATTACTTTAATTCCAAACAGATTACCTGATTTTGAAAGAGATGAGGTTGATTTGATTAGCCACTTTACTAAACGAATATTACTGAAAGCTCCTTTTGTTTCTTCGCCCATGGACACGGTTACTGAGGCTGAAATGGCGATTTCGATGGCTTTAATGGGCGGAATAGGAGTTATTCATTATAATTTTTCAACTATTGATGAACAAATCAGAGAGATAGAGAAAGTTAAAAAATTTGAAGCCGGATTCGTTTTTAATCCGGTTGTTTTGTCTCCCCAAAATATCATTAAAGACGTTTATAATATTGCAGAGAAATACGGCTTTTTCAGTACTCCCATTACTGAAGACGGAACTTTAAATTCAAAATTATTAGGGATTGTTACTCATCGAGATGTCAGATACCGGAATGATATGGAAACTAAATTAAAAGATGTAATGACTCCTAGAGAAAAGTTAATTATAGGTAAAAAATCAGAAATAGTTGATAAAAACTACCTTAACGCCGCCAACAAAATCATAAGAGAAAACAACCTGGACACTTTAATTATTGTAGATAAAACAGATAAAATAGCTGCTTTAGTGACGGACTCAGATATTAGAAAAAATGAACAGTTTCCTTTGGCTACCAAAGACGAAAACAAACAATTAAAAACTTTCATTGCTGTTGAATCAAGATTAGCTTTAGCCAAAGAAAGAATTAATAAAGGAGCAGCTGTCGGAGTTGATGGTATCGTGGTTGACGCCAGTGTAGTTTTTAAAGAACAATTAGAAATTGCTAAATTTTGTAAAGAAAATTTCCCAGAATTGGAAGTAGTTTTAGGAAATGTAGATTCAGCCCAAATGGTAGAAAAAATAATTAAAGAGGCTTCGCAATATTGCGACGCTCTTCGAGTAGGAATAGGGCCGGGTGCGGTCTGTATTACTCAACAAGAATTAGGCACCGGCCGGGCTCAGGCTTCGGCAGTTTGGGATTGTACCCAGACCATAAAGAAGTTAGAACCTCAATATGGTTTTCTTCCTATCATTGCTGATGGCGGGATAAAAACTCTTGATGTGATAGATCAGGATGTAACCAAACCTGGCGATATTACTAAAGCTTTAGCTTTAGGCGCTCAAACAGTGATGATGGGAAGCTTATTGGCCGGTTTAGATGAATCACCCGGTGAAAAAGAATTTGATTATGAAGAGAATATGATGGTTAAAAAATATCGGGGCATGGGGTCTTTGGAAGCGATGGAAAGAAGGGGGGCAGTAAGATATGCGGTAGATAAAGTTAAAACCAGGATTGCCGAGGGTATAGTGACTAAGGTGCCTTATCGGGGTTCAGGTTATGATTTTATTCCCAAACTAATCATTGGGGTTAAGCAAAGTTTACAAAAACAAGGATTTAAAAACATTAAACAATTACAAGAAGAAGCCGACATCAGGCCTTTACCAGAAAGAGAATAAACTGTAAAATATAAAAGGAGGGCTAATTAATTAGCTCTTTTCCATTTGAATATCGAAATTCTACAGGAAAGGAGGATAAAAAAACAATGTGCGGTATTTTCGGGATAGTTAGCAATGAAAATGTAGCTCCTAAAATTCCTATTGGCCTTCATGGCCTTCAACATCGAGGAGAACAGGGCATGGGGATAGCTGTTTCCGACGGTCTTGAGCTCCATGAACACAAAGAAAGAGGTTTAGTTACAGAAGTATTTAACGAAGAAAATAGAAAGGGACTTTTTGAGAAGCTTTCAGGAACTTTCGGTATCGGCCATACTCTTTATTCAACAGTTGGGAAAACAGGAGGGGAAAAACAGCCAAGGACTTTTCAGCCTTTAATTGGGAAGTTTCATGGGCAACCTTTCGCTCTTAGCCACAACGGTAACTTAATAGAACTCGATAGACTGAGGAGAGAAGCCGAAGAAAAGGGATATAAATTTCGGTCAGAAGTTTCTGACACCGAAGTAATTATAGCTTTATTAGAAACCTCTCCTGAAAAAGATTTTTTAGAGGCCTTACAAAAAGTTCTACCGCGGCTTAAAGGAGCTTTTGCCTTGACTATTTTATTTGAAGATAAGGTCATTGGCGTTCGAGACGGATACGGTATTAGACCGCTTTGCCTTGGCCGAGATGCTACGAGTTTAATTTTAGCCTCAGAGGAGTCTTCCCTTAACACCTTGAAAGCGAGCTTGGTTAAAGAGGTTCAGCCCGGCGAATTAATAGTTTTAGGTAAAAATGGAATAGAAAACTCATTTATTTGGGCAGAAAATCCTCAACTTCGAATTTGTATATTTGAGTTTATCTATTTTGCCCGGCCGGATAGTCGACTTGCCGGTCAGCGAGTTAACTCTTATCGAGAAAACGCTGGTTGGAAAGTAGCTACTGAGCATCCAGTCGAGGCAGATATGGTTTGTTCGGTGCCTGACTCTGGAGAGATTTATAACTATAGCGTTGCCCAAGCTTTGAAGATTCCAGTACGGAAAGGCATTCTTCGGAGCCGCTACTTCACCACCAGGGCTTTTATGGCAGCTCGAGAAATCGATAGAAGAGCGTTAGTGAGAAGAAAACTTTATATTCTAAGAGAAGTTGTCCATGACAAGAGAGTGGTAATTACAGAAGATTCTATTGTCCGAGGTGATACTTCGCCAGAAGTAGTAGCAATGTTAAGAGAATCTGGAGCAGTTGAGGTTCACGAGTTAGTTGGTTCAGCTCCTCTCCGTTGGCCTTGTTTTTTGGGGATTGATTTAGCTACTCGAGTAGAGCTGATTGCTGCTGGCCTGAAAGAAGAAGAAATAGGGAGAAAAGTTGTCCGAGCCGACTCTTTAGGATACCTCAGCTTCGAAGGGATGATTGAAGCTAGTGGTTTGCCGAGAGAAAAACTCTGTTTAGGTTGTTTCATTGGCGCTGAGGGATATCCAATTGAGCCACCTCCAGGATTTCTTAACTAAAAACTGCACCTTCGGGCGCAGTTCTTTATTAGTTTAGTATTTTAAAATAAGAGGTAACAAAAACTACTCTTTTGCTTTTTCAATGATTTTTTTAAGAATTTCAGGATGGTTCCGGGCCAAAGCAGATAAGATTTTTCTATCCAGCTCAATTTTGTTTTTCTTGAGACCAGCAATAAATCGGCTGTAAGAAATCCCGGCCTGGCGGCAGGCAGCCGAAATCTGGGTTTGCCAGAGTTTTCTGAACTCTCTTTTTTTTGTTCTTCTGTCTCGGTAAGCGTATTCCCAGGCATGATACAAAGCATCTTTAGCTAATCTATATTTTGCTTTTCTTCCCCAACGGAAACCTTTAGTCTGTTTTAATAAACGCTTCCTTCTTTTGTGGGCAATTTTTCCTCGTTTTACTCTACTCATATATCAAGCCCACATAGTGGGCGCAGATGGAGATGAATCTTTAGATTCATCGACTCTTAGGTAGTAATTTCTTGATTTTTTTAGCTTCGGGTTTGGAAACTTCAACCCATTTTCGGCTTTGTCTTATTTTTTTGCCAGATTTTTTAGCCCGAAGATGGTCTTGTCCTGTTGGTCTTCTTAAAACCTTACCGGACCTGGTAATCTTAAAACGTTTAGTGAGCGATTTGCGAGTTTTCATACTTTTTCTCGTTAAATATATTAGGCCTTAGAGATAATCATTGTCAATCCTCTCAT
>Ga0315555_1000455_pt1 | contig 28854 bp, 27 predicted proteins | sample SalMarSW160380MG_FD_202113 | JGI IMG/M metagenome (GOLD analysis project Ga0315555, IMG submission 202113) | Salt marsh sediment microbial communities from the Plum Island Ecosystem LTER, Massachusetts, United States - Salt Marsh Sediment SW1603-80 ... | reverse complement strand
TGTTCAGTCTTCGCTAACTCAGCTAAATTATGCCGTGCCAGAAATCGATCATCTATCCCCACCTGAGCGTCCGGATACCTCTTGTTTATCCCGTGACTCACTTTGCCTGCATATCCCAGGTTCACCATACTCTTTTTGATCCCGATATCATGAGAATTGTTGATGCAGGTCTCCGTACGTAATATCTTTCCCTTCTTGTTGTACTGTTTCACATAACAGTTCTTATACCAGCTCTTCATGCAGGGATGTTCCTGTTCCATGTGAATATTACTCTGAAATACTCCCCTGTACCGGCTGGTAATCCTTCGCTCAAATATCTGACTGATACTATCGGGCTTTCCTATCCTCCGAAATTGATCGATCATGCTCTGAAACAGCTCATCGAGTACCCTCTCATCCCTGAACACTATATTGTGACTGTACTCAACCTGTGCCGTAAAGTAGCGGTAGTAATAGCCGGCTTCCCTTTCCTTGCTCAAAATCGGTACAAACTGGTATACCCACCGGTCGGCAAAGCCCCATAGATGTATATCTCCACATTAAAGGGAAAAATGGTAATTATCAATTAAAATTTTTGAAATAACTTGACAAAGAAAATTGGTAATATATCATTTAAATTCTATCTTTCATTGGGACAAGAAGGGAAAGGGGGAAATAAAAGGTAAAAAAAGGGAGGAGGTGATGAAAGAGAGGTAGGAGAAACAATCTTGAGAAGGAGGTGATTTTTAATAAAAGAGAAATCAGTAGAAAATTAATTTCTCTTCTAGGGTTTTTACAGAACAGGATAAAAATAATAAGGAGGAGTAAATAATGAGAAAAAGAAAAATGATAATCAAAGTATTAATGGCAACTCTCATAGTGGGAGCACTGGTTTTACTAGTAAATGCAGGAGAGAAGCCTGAAAAAGAAAAGGTTGTGCCAAGAAACAGGACCTTGATTAGTGTAGGAGGTGGAGGGGAGGCTCTTCTCGAGTTCTCTAATTATGAATCGTGGAATCCCTATTTTCTGGGTCATATCGCAGCCAGTGGTGCTCAGCTCTTCTTAGAACCCCTCTATTTTTATAGCTGGAAGGCGGATGAGGAGATCCCTTGGCTAGCTGAGAGCTACCACTATAACGCGGACTTTACCGAGCTGACTATCAAGATTCGCCAAGGAGTAGAGTGGAGTGACGGTGAAGAATTTACTGCCCGGGACGTAGCTTATACACTGAATATGCTCAGGGATAATGCTCCTGACCTGCGCTATTCCACTGACATAAAAAAGTGGGTTAAGGATGCTGAGGCTGTAGACAAGTTAACTGTCAAAGTAAGCCTTAACATTGCGAATCCACGCTTTATGTTTAACTATTTCATGAACCATGCCGACATAGGTATCTGGATAGTCCCCGAGCATATCTGGAAAATCAATGACCCTACGCTTTTCACTAACTATGACCCGGCCAAGGGCTGGCCTGTGGTCACCGGGGCCTACCGTCTTGCGCACGTCAGTGCAGGCAAGATAATCTGGGACCTGCGGGAGGATTGGTGGGCAGCCAAGACGGGTTTCCAAACCCTCCCCAAAGTGGAACGCGTTATCTTCCTGCCTGCTTTTGACGAGACCAAGCATTCCGAGATGATGATAGCCAATGAGGTGGATGTTAGCCTGTGTCTAGCCCCAGGAAACATAAAGAAAGTGTTCAAGGGGAATCCTAAGGTAAGCAGCTTTAGCGGCCATGAACCACCTTATGGTTATAAAGACTGGTGGCCCACTGCTTTGGGTTTTAACAATAGCAAGCCGCCCTTTGACGACCCTGAGATTCGCAGGGCCATTAGCTATGCGATAAACCGCGATGATGTGGTAACCTATGGACTGGAGGGAGTTGGCACAGCCACGAAAGTAACCTTTCCTGAATTTCCGGCTCTGATGCCGTATATTGATTCTATCCAGGACCTGCTGGAGAAGTATGACTCAGGTGAATTCAATCTCAAGAAGAGCGCAGAGATCATGGAGAGGAAAGGATATACCAAGGACAATGACGGGTTCTGGGTGGGACCTGATGGCAAGCGCTTTGAGATTGTAATTACTAGCTTCCCTGTACTTGAAGGCATTTGCCCGCCGGTGGTTGAAAACCTGCGCAGAGCCGGATTTGATGCCTCCTTCGACCTGCCTCCCGACTTTTTTAGCAGGATGAGTCTGGGCATTGCAGATGCCTTTATATTTGGCCATGCTGCTAGTGTGCGAGACCCGTATATGTGCCTTGATTTGTACCACAGTCGTTTTGTATCACCCATAGGCGAGTCAACCTTTCCCTTCTACCGTTGGGATAACCCAGAGTTCAGTAATATCGTTGACGAGATGGCTACTATTGCCTACGACGATCCCAGGATGTTCTCCCTGTTTCACCAAGCTATGGACATCTGGCTGAGAGAAGTGCCTGACATACCACTTTGTTCCTTCTACCACAGGAACCCCATAAACTATACCTACTGGACAGGGTGGCCGACTGAAGATAATCCCTACATAAACGATGCCAATTGGCACAAAACGCTCCTTCTGATGCTTGTTAGGCTTGAGCCTACCCAGTAATCGGTCTGAGGCGTATGTCCAGGGTTTGTTGGTCCACCATGACCAACAAAAGTAGAAGTGACCTCCAGGGGCACCATGTCAACAAGACGGGTACCCCTGGCAGTCGGGGATGTTTTAAGTTGGCTAAAAAGGGCGCTTTCCCCTATTTTAGTGAGGCTAAAAACGCTTCACTGAAGGTAGGAGGGTGTACATAGGCAAGAGGACTTATGACTATTAATTATGTATTAAAAAGATTAGGCTTTTTTGTCTTGGTGATTTGGGTAGCAACTAGCCTCATATTTATCGTTCCCAGACTGTCTGGAAGGAACCCCATCGTGGAGAGGATGGGTCAGACGGCGGGTGCAGCTGGCATCATTTCTTCGGAAGGGCTAGAAGAGATGGTGAAAGTGTGGGAGGCTAAGTTTGGTCTGAACCAACCCCTCGGGAAGCAGTACCTGTATTATCTTAGGGATATGCTCCGTTTTGACTTCGGTTACTCCTTCGCCTATTATCCGGCTAAAGTGGTAGATCGGCTTGCAGGGGCAGTGCCGTGGACCATCGGCCTCTTCGGAATGGCCACCCTTATATCTTTTCTTCTGGGTAGTTTGGCAGGAGCCCTGCTGGCCTGGCCCAGGTCACCGAGATTCTTGCAGTATCTTCTGCCTCTCTTTCTGACCTTGTCGGCTGTTCCTTATTACCTGTTGGGCCTTGTTCTTTTGTTCCTCTTTGCATTTACCATCCGTATATTCCCTCTGGGAGGAGGCTACTCGGTCGCGGCAGTGCCTAGCTTGTCCTTCCCTTTCGTACTGGATATCCTACATCACTCGGTTTTGCCCGGCCTCGCCTTGGTCCTCGGCGGGATAGGAATGTGGGCTCTGCATATGCGGGGAATGATGGTAATAGGTCGGGAGGAAGACTACATAACTTTTGCCGAGGCCAAAGGGCTGGGGGGAAAGCGCATCTTTTTCAGATACGCCCTTCGCAACATTCTTCTCCCTCAGGTTACCTCTTTAGCCCTATCCTTGGGCATTGTGATATCTGGTGCCATTCTAGTAGAGGTGGTGTTTGGGTATCCTGGCCTGGGGACACTCCTTCTCAAGGCAGTCTCTGGATTTGATTATAATTTGATTAACGGGGTCGTTTTTATCATCATCATCATCGTAGCCGTGGGCACCCTGTTACTGGATCTGCTATACCCCTTGATCGATCCACGGATAACTTACCATAGGAGGATGAGATGAATGCATTGAGGGAAAGGTTGTGGGGGGTGGCAGCCTATTTTCGTGGTAACACCAAATTGCTCAGTGGAATGAGCCTAATCCTGGCTCTTGTTCTTTTTTGGTTGATAGGTTTCCTTGTGGTAAGTCCCGCAAGGTCTGCGCCCCTAGCCGGCTTGCCAAGCCAACTACCTTCTTGGCAATACCCTTTAGGTACGGATACTCATGGAAGAGATCTCCTGGCTGTTATAATGATGGGGACGGGCTTTACCCTCAGAATTGGTTTCGTGGCAGGGGCAATTGGTCTGGGGTTAGGTACCATTCTGGGATTTCTGTCAGGCTATTATGGAGGACTTCTGGACACTGTCATCAAGTGGACTGGTGACGTATTGCTCACAATACCCATCCTTGCTGTCTTGGTGGTGGTAGCCGCTATGCTTGCAGGGACTATGTCTTTGAATTTCATGACCCTGCTAGTGGCATCCCTGTCGTGGATGCTGCCTACTCGCGCTATCAGAGCCCAGGTGCTCAGCATGCGGGAACAAGCGTATGTTCAGGTGGCTAGGCTCTCGGGTATGAATCACTTAGAGGTCATCGTCAAAGAACTAATGCCTAATCTTCTGCCTTACCTGGCGGCAAGTTTTGTGGTGACGTCAGCCGGGGCTGTGCTGGCTCTTATAGGTCTCGAGTTCCTGGGGCTTGGTCCTCAGGATATACCCACTCTGGGGATGACTATCTATTGGGCAACATCATACGCCGCCATACTTCGTGGCATGTGGTGGTGGTGGGCGCCACCGGCTGTTATTATTGCGGTCCTCTTTGTGGGGCTATTCCTGGTCAGTGCCGGGCTAGACGAGATAGTCAACCCCAAGCTCAAGAGGAGGGGGATATGAAGGCTGAGGTTCTCCAGGTGCAGAACCTGCGTGTGTATTATCAGACAGCGGTGGGTGCGTTAAAGGCGGTGGGCGGCGTAACATTCAGCCTCAAGCCCAGGGAAAGGTTTGGACTGGCGGGAGAATCAGGGTCAGGTAAGTCAACGCTGGCCTTGGCTCTTATGTGCCTTATCAAGCCTCCGGGGTATATTGAGGGAGGACAGGTTCTGCTGGACGGCGTGGACCTGATTAAGTTCTCTGAGGATGATATGCGCAAAGTCCGCCTGGCCCAGATAGCTCTGGTGCCCCAGGGAGCTATGAACACTCTCAACCCGGTGGTGCGTATTAAGGTCCAGATTATTGATGGCATAGTAGACCATTCGAATGAGATACCCAAAAGTGTTCTGGAGGAGCGTGTGCACGAACTATTGAAGAGGGTGGAGTTGGAGCCTGAGGTGGCCAATATGTTTCCTCACGAACTGAGCGGGGGAATGAAGCAGAGGGTGTGCCTAGCCATAGCTATCTCTCTGAGTCCCAAGGTCATTATCGCCGATGAGCTTACCAGCGCCTTGGACGTGGTGGTGCAGAGGCAGGTAATGCTCACTTTGAGTCAATTGCAGGAGAACCTGGGAGCATCGGTGTTGCTGGTGGGGCACGATATGGGACTCATGGCTCAGTTTGTGGACCGCATCGGTATGATGTATGCAGGAAAACTAGTGGAAGTGGGTCCTGTAAGAGATATGTTTAAGGAGCCCCTGCACCCTTATACTCAACTCCTTATTGCTTGCCTCCCTTCCTTAGAGGGAAAAAGGAGGTTCAAGGGAATTCCCGGGCTGCCCCCATTGCTACTAAACCCACCGTTGGGATGTGTCTTTCATCCCAGGTGCCCGCAGGCCATGAGCCGTTGTTCTCTTGAGGTTCCCAGTCTTAAAGAGGTGCGTCCAGAGCGATGGGTTGCCTGCCATTTATACACTGAGGATAAGATATGACAGCACTTCTTGAGGCCCGCAACGTTACTAAGGTCTTCGGCAGTGGAGGTCTTTTTAAAAGGAAGGAGACCGTCGCGCTGGAGAATATGAACCTGTTGATAAGGGGAAGCCCGCCCTCTATTACGGGTGTAGTCGGCGAGAGTGGTAGTGGGAAGACCACCTTGGTCAGGCTTCTGCTGGGTCTCCTCTCTCCTACTGAAGGGGAGGTGCTATACAAGGGTAGAGATCTCCAAAAGATGTCAGGAGATGAGCGATTAGAGTTCCAAAGGGAGGTACAGGTTATCTTCCAGGACCCGTTTGAGGTGTATAACCCCTTCTATAAAGTTGACCACGTGCTGACCACTCCTGTAACCAAGTTTCACCTTGCCCGGTCCAAGAGCGAGGCCCAGGAATTGATCGAGCACGCCCTTAAAATGATAGGCCTCCGGCCAGAGGAAACCCTAGGCCGCTATCCCCATCAGATGAGCGGCGGCCAGCGGCAACGGGTAATGGTGGCGCGAGCTTCTCTTTTAAGGCCTCGGATTATCCTTGCCGATGAACCTGTGTCCATGGTTGATGCCTCTCTTCGGGCCACTATCCTGGAGAGCCTTCGTAAACTGAGCCAGGAGTTCGGTACCTCTCTACTGTATATCACCCACGACGTCACAACAGCTTACCAAGTCAGCGACAGCATTATAGTGATCTATCAGGGATCTGTGGTAGAAATAGGTGACGCAGAGTTGTTGATCAAGAATCCTCAGCATTCCTATACCCGACTGCTTGTAGAATCCATCCCCCTGTCCGATCCGGACCGGAGGTGGGGACAGGACAGTGCTGCCGTCTTGGTGAGTAAAACTTCTACCAAGCTGAACCAAGGCTGTAAGTTCGCAGATCGATGCCCCTTTGTTATGTCTATATGCCGTAAGAATCTTCCACCGCTTTATCAGACCGATAGATACCGTGCTGTGCGCTGTTTCCTTTATAAGGATAGCCCTGTAATCCCAGGTGACGAAATTGGAAATGTATTTGTCAAGAAAGGGTAGGGCTCTGCTGTGAGAAGGAAAGTATAGACACAAAATCTAGTTAAGGAGCTGCCCAAAATGAGTAAAAGGCTTAAGGGCAAAACAGTAGCCATTATTGTTACACATGAATTTGAAGATATAGAGCTTTTATATTCCATATTAAGGTTGAGTGAAGAAGGTGCTGACATAGTAGTAGTACCAATTGATATGGGTTTTCATACACGTCCATATTTTCCAGAAAAACCGGTTACTGGCAGATTCGGTCACACAGTACCGATAGCAGTTATGGAAGAAGGTGTAAGATATTCGGTAAAAAAAATTGAAGAGATATCTAGGGAAAACATTGACTGTATACTTTTCCCGGGCGGTTATTCTCCTGATGGGTTAAGATTGCATAAAGGCGTACTGAATATAGTTCGGGATTGCTATAAAAAAGGTAAGATCGTTGCAGCAATATGTCATGGCCCCTGGGTGCCTATTTCTGCAGGTATAATGAAGGGGAAGAAAGCAACGTGCTATATTGCAGTAAAGGACGATTTGATTAATGCCGGTGCTGAGTACCTAGATGTTCCTGCTATTAGAGATGGTAATATAATAACTGGAAGAGTTCCGGATGATCTTCCTGAATTCTGTCAGGAAATAATAAGTGCTCTCTCCTGATCAGGTCTTAGGAAATATATTAATTCTGAACAAAAAAAGTATATTCGGCGCAGTTATTCCTATCGATGGTGGTGTAACACTTGGATATTGAGTGGAGGGGTAGTTATCATGATTCTAAAAAGTAAAATAGCATTAATCACGGGGGCTGCAAGGGGTATCGGCAGGGCAATTGCAGTCAAATTTGCAGAGGAAGGTGCGATTGCTGTGGTATGTGATATTGACAGGGATGGGGCAGAAAGGGTTTTACATGAGATAGAATCGGAAGGCGGGGAAGGCCTTTCGCTCAAAATGGATGTATCTGATGAAAATGAGGTTAAGTCCGTTTTTTCGACTGTAATCGAGAAGTATAACACCCTGGATATTCTGATGAATAATGCTGGAATATGCAGGAATATATTAATTGCTGATATCAGCTCCGATGAGTGGGACAGATTCATGAGAGTCAACTTAAAGTCTGTATTTCTCTGCTCAAAAGAGGCCTTCAGAATAATGAAGAAGAAGAGATATGGGAAAATCATCAGTATGGGATCGGCGGCTGCAAAGATAGGTGGAATAGTTGCAGGCGCTCATTATTCAGCAGCAAAAGCCGGCGTTATATGCTTTACAAAGTCCCTTGCCCTGCAGGCAGCTCCTTATAATATCTATGTAAACGCAATTGCTCCAGGACCGATTGCCACAAGAATGACCGAGGAATGGGGCGAGGAGCTGAACAGAGCTTTTCTAGAGAAAATACCATTGAAAAAGTTTGGTACTCCCGAAGATGTCGCAGAAGTTGCTCTTTTTCTCGCATCTGACAAATCAAATTTTATAACGGGAGAAATCATTGATATTAATGGCGGTCTGATTATGGATTAGTGAAATACCTTTATATATATATTTTGGATTGAGGGTTACTCCTGTGCCACAATTTTATACTGTTGAAGTGGAAGCCAGATTAAAAAAGTTCAGTGTATCTGATGTTGACCTTAGAGACATTGATATAATAGAACATTCAAAGATGCTCGAGCTTGTGTATCTGATACGATATTTTGAGCAAACGCTGTTGAATTTAAAGGATAAACAGGTTGTACATGGTCCTGTTCATACAAGTATTGGTCAGGAGGCCATCGCAGCAGGATGCGGCATTGCTCTGAAAAAATATGATATAATCGGTTCAACCCACAGGGCGCACCATCACTTTCTCGGGAAGGCCCTGCCCTTTTATTATCCCGATCAGTATAATCCATTGTATGATGATTTCAGCCCTGATATGCAGCTATGTGTTGAAAAAACTCTTTCAGAGATAATGGGATTAAGATACGGCTGGTGCGGTGGAAGAGGGGGTTCCATGCATCTAAGAAATCGGGATGCTGGCGTCATAGGTACAAATGCTATTGTAGGAGGGGGAATTGCGCTGACGACAGGGGCAGGATGGGCTCAGAAATTAAACGATACATCAAATACGGCTGTTGTATTCCTTGGTGATGGAGCGGTAAACCAGGGGATACTCTTTGAATCAGCAAACATGGCAGATTTATTGGACATACCTGTTACTTATTTCATAGAAAACAACCTTTATGCGGTGGGAACGAGTACAAGAGAATCTTCATCAACAGAGAATCTTTCCCAGAGAGCACTGGCATTCGGCATGGACGGCATCATTGTTGACGGGATGGATCCAGTCGCTATTTATTTGTTAATGAGAGAAATAAGGAAGAGGCAGGAAAATTTATGTGGGCCCATCTTCGTGGAGGCGAAGACATACAGGTTCTATCATCATGCCGGGAAATTGAAGGGCAGTGCGTTCAAGTATAGAAAAAAAATAGAAGAAGATGTGTGGCTAAGGAAAGACCCGTATATTCGATATGCTGAAAAACTTGGAAAATTGGGTATTCTGAGCGAAGAGAAAGGCAATTTTCTTAAGGAAAAGGTGAAAGAGTCTATACAGAAGGCAGTTTCAAAAGTAACTGCTGAGAAGGATGGGAAGATCTATATACACGACAGGCACTGGCCTGAGAAAGAAACGATATATAAAGGAATGCCCGGCGATACAAAAGAGTTTGAAGGGGTGAAATTCAGTGAGATAAAAGATTTCAGCGAGTATAGCATGTACACCTTTGTTAATGTTATGTCCCGGGTTATAGCCAGGAACATGGAAAGGGATCAGTCTGTCATTGTACTGGGGGAGGAAGTAGCAAACCTGGGAGGAGGAGCGTATAATGCAACGAAGTTCCCACTCCAGCAGTTTCCGGAAAGGGTAATCAATACGCCGATATCTGAAGCAGGATTTACAGGTATTGCATTCGGAGCTTCACTATGTGGAATAAAACCGATTGTTGAAATTATGTTTCCCGATTTTACTCTGGTCGCAGCAGATCAGTTATTTAATCAAATTGCAAAGCTCAAGTACCTCTACGGTGGTGAAGTTGATGTGCCTCTTGTGGTGAGGACCAGAATTGCCAGTGGGCTTGGATACGGAGCACAGCATTCTTCTGATCTGTGCGGCTTATATGCAATGTTTCGCGGCTGGCGGATAATTGCACCATCAAATCCGTTTGATTACATAGGACTTTTCAATACGGCTGTACTCTGTAATGATCCGGTTCTTGTTCTTGAACATCATTCCCTTTATAAGTCAAAAGGTACGATACCGAAGGATAATATGGATTATTACATAGAGTTTGGGAAGGCCTCTGTGTTCAGGGAAGGGCAGGATGTGACGATTGTCACATATCTGAGCGGGGTGCCGATGGTTGAGCAAGTTGCAGATGAACTGGCGTCAAAGGGAATCAGTGTTGAGGGAATTGATTTAAGAAGCCTCGATTATCACAGCATCGATTATAAGACAATCGAGAGATCGATCAAACGGACAGGGCATCTCATGATTGTTGAGGAGTCGCCAAAAAGCCTCGGGGTTGGCGCACGAATCGCCGATGAGGTGCAACAACGATTCTTTTCTCATTTGAAGGCCCCCATAGGCCACATAAACTCCATCGATGTCCCCCTCCCGGTTTCAAAGAAAATGGAGGAATATATCCTCATAAATGAGGAAAAGGTACGTATGGGGATAGAGAAATATGAAGAAGGGAGCGAGTGAAGTAATCTTTCTGATTACCATGCTGATTTACAACCTTACAAAGTTTTATCAGTATGCGTTGTCAGGTGTAAGCGAGGAAAAAAGAAGTTCACTTTACAGGGATTTCCTTGATTTAATAGGGATTATACTTTGTTCACCACCTGTTGTGAAACCTCCATCCACCATAAAAAAGGCGCCATTTACATAGGAAGCGGCATCAGAAGCAAGATAAACCGCAGTGGCTCCCAACTCATGAGGCTCTCCTATTTTTCTATTTGGTATCCTTTTTATCATCATGGACATCCAATCTTCATTCTCCCATAATACCCTGGTCTGCTCTGTCCTGAACCATCCCGGTGCAAGCACATTAACATTAACTCCAGAGGGACCCCACTCAACAGCCAGGCTTTTGGTCAATTGAACAATTCCGCCGCGACTGGCACAGTAGGGACTAATATTGGGAAATCCCATAATGCTTGTAGCTGAGCCAATATTGATAATACGTCCCCAACCCTGCTTTATCATATACGGAACTATAGCCTGTGAGCAGAAGAAAACACTCTTGAGATTTGTATTCAATACTGTGTCCCATTCTTCCCAGGTAAATTCTATTGCAGGTTTCCGAATATTTGTCCCGGCATTATTTACAAGTATGTCTACACGGCCAAAGTGGTCAAGTACCTTTTCAGCCATTGATGAAATACTTTCCCGGCTACGAACATCAAGCTCAATACAAAGTATATTTCTACCTGTTTTTTCTAAATCTCTTTTTACACCTTCAAGAGATTTCATTTTTCGGCTCGTTATTGTAATATCCGCTCCGGCTGAGGCCAGTGCTATGGCTATTGCTTTTCCGAGCCCTCTGCTGCTTCCTGTGACAACGGCAACTTTGCCTTTAAGATCAATGACATAGCTCATTTTATTCATCTCTCTTCGGAATTAATATAGTTTTAATATCATTACCTTCGGCTTTCAGCGCGCGCTTGAAAGCCAGCACCCCTTCGTCTATGGGGTATACTTTAACCCACCTGCCTCCTACAACTTTTTTCTCAGCCAGCAACTTTATGGCCAGCTCGAATTCATCTTTTTTGCCAGCATAGGTACCGGAGATTCTTTTTTCGGGCACGGTGACTTTATAGCTGCTGATACTAATGTCGTTGTCGTACAGGCCTATCCAGAACACCGTACCACCAGGTCTAAGAACTTCAATAGATTGTCCCTTTGTTTGTCCTGTACCTACTGCATCTATACATATGTCGACACCATCAGCACCTGAAAATTCTGTGCATTCTTTTATTAAATCACAATTTGTTGGATTTACCACCCCCTCCGCTCCAAGCTCCTTCGCAATAACAAGCCTTGCTTCATTTACATCGGCAACAAGGATACGCGCCTCTTTTAAAATAACAGCAGCCTGCAAAACCATAAGGCCTATTGGTCCTGCGCCTATAATCGCAACTGAGGGCTTAATTGAAGGAGGAGCCATGTTCATTATGTGTATTCCATTAACCAGAGGCTCGGTAAGGGCTGCCAGTGTCGGGTCGAGGGTATCCGGACATGGATATATATGGTCAAGAGGCATAGAAACAAATTCAGCCATCGCACCCGGACGATCCATTCCCGGGACCTGACGGTTAGAACACAGATGCCTGTCCCCCCGAAGACAGGGAAAGCAACTGCCGCAGGATAGTACGGAATTACCAACCACCCTCTGTCCAACCTGAAGGTTATTATTTCCTTCACCTATAGAATCAATTAATCCGCAAAACTCATGGCCCAATATAAGAGGAGGAGTTCTTCTTAGCTTTCTGAACTTAAAAGCCTCCAGCTCTGAGCCGCAAATCCCACAGGCTTCCACACGAATAATTGTCTCACCAGGAAGGAGCTCAGGTGGTGGAACATCCTTTATCTCTACAATTCCCCAATCTGAATAAACCAGAGCTTTCATCAAATCTCCTGCAATAAAACCATATCTCAATCTATCTTGAACAGGACCCTCATGGCTTTCTTGCCTTCCTTTGCAGTTTGGAAGGCTTTTTGGGCTTTATCCAGGGGAAAAGTACCGAAAATGAGCCTGCTCAGGTCAATTGTTTTTTTTGACAGGATGTTAATTGCACGCTCGAAATCAAAAGGTTCATAAACCCTTATGCCTTTTACTGTTATCTCTTTAAACGTTAGAGCTACCATATCCATAGGTCTTGGTTCTTTGGGGATAGCAATAACAATAACCTTACCCCTTACCCTGCACAATCCGGGTGCAATTAGAACCGATTCAGGAGAACCTGCCGCCTCAAATACCACATCAGCGCCTCTGTTATTGGTTTGTCTGTTTATCTCTTGCAGGGGATCGTTTTTATTCACATCCATGGCTTTCAGCCCGTATTCGTGTGCTATATGAATCCTGTGGGGCTGTTTTTCAAAAACAATTACGTTGTCCGTACCGGACATTCGAGCTACAAGGGCTGTGAGCAGTCCCACGGTTCCTCCTCCAAGAACGCACACCACATCTCCTATCCCCACTCCGGAGAGGCGAACTGCATGCACAGCCACTGCCAGGGGCTCAACCAGGGCACCAATATTGAAAGGTATGTCACGCGGTATCCTGTACAACTTATTGATTGGAACCCTCATATACTGGGCGAATGCTCCATCCTCATCTATTCCGTATAATTTTAGATTCTGGCAAACATGTCTGAAACCCATACGGCATGCAAAGCAATTGCCACAGGAAATCAGCGGCTCTGCCGTGACCCTGTCTCCCACTTTAAAACCGGATCCTGAAACATTGTTCAGGCGAACTATTTCCCCGGAAAACTCATGTCCCATAATCAATGGAGGTGTGGCACGGGGATGCTTTCCTGCCAGAATACCAAGATCGGTACCACAAATTCCGGCATATTTCACCCCTATGAGAGCTTCACCTGGTTCCAATTGGGGAATTTCACGATATTCAACTTCCAGCATGTCTTTTCCCTGATATACCAGTGCTTTCATTTTTTCAGACATTTAATTGGCACCCTTCAGAGAGAAACCAGCAAACCACCATCCACATAGATGACCTGGCCGTTTATAAAATCCGAGGCCCTGGAAGCAAGAAAGAGAACCGTACCTACCAGCTCGGATGGATCTCCCCAGCGGCCAGCAGGTGTACGGGTCTTTAACCAGGAATCAAACTCAGGATCTCTGGCCAGAGGTTCTGTCATCTCGGTCCGGAAATATCCAGGACCAATAGCATTCACCTGTATATTGTATTTTGCCCATTCTACAGCCATTGCTCTGGTAAGCATTTTCAGTCCACCTTTAGCAGTTGCATAAGCTCCGACAGTGGTTCTTCCCAGTTCGCTTAAAACGGAACATATGTTTATTATTTTACCTGATGTATGCGAAATCATTCCCTTTACCACCTGCCGGGCTACCAGGAATGCTCCTGTAAGGTTTATATCCAGAACCTCACGCCATACATTCTCATCGATTTTCTCCAGCGGGCCTCTCTTGTTTATTCCTGCATTGTTTACCAGGATATCAATCGGGCCCACATCTTTTTCAATGCGAGCTATCTGCTTCTCGACCTGCTTTGTATTCGTAATATTAAAACAATAACCGGAAACATTCATACCTTCACCCGAAAGTCGGGAAACAGACGCGGTTAATCTTTCTTTATCTCTGCCATTAATCACAACAGTGGCTCCAGCTTCTGCAAGTCCCCGGGCGAAAACATACCCAAGTCCCCTGCTCGATCCTGTTATTAAAACGATTTTGTTGCTCACATCAAAAAGAGAATTTCTCATTACCCTTTATTTCCTCTTTCAAATCCAAAAATATTGAATTCATGCATTCTCCAGGTCATAGATTTCCGCTCACTTCGTGTACGTACTTAAAAAGTTCTCCCAGAGGAGGGGGAGGTTATTCCCTTTCATCTCTATACCCGTTTTTCCAACTCTGCTTACACCCTCTATCATGGATGCCTTCTTCGCGGAGGCTTCCTCATAGAACTCGATCTCTATACTGTATGGAGGGGAGACCCGGTAGGGTTTAAAACTTTTTACCCTTTGTAAGGCCGAGATTGCCTTATTTTTGATAATCGCGCCTGTTTCAGTAAGAGGAAGACAGAGTGCCCCGCTTTCTCCTGCTGCGTATTTTACGCACGCTCCCTCGAAGTCGCCGATCAGTGCCTTTGTTTCATCCATGGCTACGGAATCTCCGCTTACCATTACCAGCGGGACGCCCACGCTCCCGGCCATAGCCGCTTCCAGGCCAATCTCTCCCATCAATACTCCGTTCAGGCGCAGGGCCTTCATGTCCAGAGTATAGGTATGAGCGAGCAATCCACCCTCAGTTTCAGCCATTGAGTGATACCCGATCATAACAAGAGCATCAAAGCTTTCATCCATGCCAGCAGGCGGTTTCACCTTTGGGGGCTTGCCCAATACTGCAACCGCTCCTGTATGCAGTTCGTCCAGGATTACATTGAGTCCATAAACGTGCATGTCGTATACTACCACTTCCTTCGCTCCTGCCTCTTCTGCCCCGGCAATGGCGGCATTCAAATCGGACATGAGAAACTTCCTCATCTCCTCGTATCCGGGAGAATCGGGCATGACCTGTAACGGATGATTCACCACTCCTGTAATACCTTCCCCATCCACTAAAATGTATACCTTCATAAAAAACTCCTTTGTTGAATTTTGTGGAAATCTCACTCCTTTTTTATACAATTCCGCACGCTCTCGAGGAGTAATCTCAGGGGATGAGTACTATCTTGCATCCCTCTCCCGAGATCCCCAGCTCAAAGGCTTTCTCAAACTCTTCCATGGGAAATGTGTGAGTAACCATAGGGCGTGTATCCAGTTGCCCTGAGGATAGGATATCCTCAGCAATGTCCCATGTTTTCCAGATCTCTCTCCCGAAAAATCCGGCAACAGTCGCCTCTTTGAGTATAATCTGCGGGGATATATCGACCTCTACAGGTTCCGGGGGATGACCTATTAGGAAAAACTTTCCTCCGACCCTTAAATAGTGAAAAGCCTCTTTAAGGGCATTTCCATTTCCCGATGCCTCTATTATGACACCCGCCCCATTTCCATCTGTGAGCTTGAGGATGCTTTTCGATACCGGTTTTAGCTTTGGATTGATCAGATGAGTGGCTCCCATTTCCCCGGCAATATTGAGACGCTTCTTATTGATATCCACGGCGATGATTTTCTCAGCTCCCCTGATTTTGGAAATCCCTATCGCAAACTGACCGATGGGGCCGCAACCTATAACTGTCACCGTTTCTCCTGCCACATCACCAGCTTCTACAGCTCTCAAGGGAATCCCCATCGGCTCCAGAAGGCATCCCTTTTCCAGAGGAAAGTCAGCAGGGAGCTTTCTTGTAGCCACCTGAGGAATCACACAGTACTCTGAAAAACAGCCGTTTACTGTGTGCCCGAAGAGCTCCATATTCTGGCAGGTATGGGGACGCCCATGGGTACACTGCCAGCATCTTCCGCAGGCAATATGGGTTTCGGCTGCCACCCTGTCCCCAATGCTTATCCCTCTTACATCTTTCCCAACCTCTATTACTTCACCGGCGCCCTCGTGGCCGGGAATGAAGGGAAGGGACTTCACCACATTTTTGCACCAGGGCGTCCACTTGTACAGCTTCAAATCGGACCCGCATATAGCAACGGAGTGCAACTTGACCAAAACATCGTTATCACCTGGCTCCGGGACAGCGATATCTTCCAGATCAAATCCCTCTTCTTCTCCGTTCTTTACAAGTGCTTTCAATGTTCCTCCTTTCCGGTTTTTCTTACATCTTTTTTTTGTATCTGCTTATCCAACTGGCATATTCTTTCATACCCTCTTCAGCGGTATATCGGGGCTGAAACCCAAGCTCCTCCCTGGCCAGAGAGATGTCCAGTGTTTCCCCTCTTGGAAACAGCTTGCCTGGCCCGATTTCCACATCGGTGGGCTTTTCACTGTACTTTTTTGCCAGCCGTACTATTTCCGGGAAGGATACCGGTATTTCTGAGGCTATGTTGAAGGTCTTGCGCTTGAGGTTTTTAGCAGTATAAAGGAGAGACGTTCCTCTGGCTGTATCTCTTACGTAGGTAAATCCCAATCTCTGCTGTGAGCCTTTTTCCAGTCTCAAACCGGGAAGGGATTCCAGCGGCCCGAGAAGATTTGTAAACAGGTGGGGCATCTCCGAGGGGAGTTTTCCCGCACCGAAGAAAAAATAGGGTCGAGAGCAGCGAAAATCAATCCCGTAGTGATTTTCGTACTGTTGGCCAATCACCTCTGCTGAAGCCTTGCCCGCTCCGTACAGATCCTTTGGCCGGGGAAGATGGGTTGTCTCCTGAGCCCTGTCTTTGAACTCGCCATATACCGCCCCGGAGCTCACGTATAAGAACTTTTTTATACCGAACAATCGTGCCGCTTCCAGTAAATTGACGGTGCTCATTATGTTGATTTGAAGGCTGGAGTGAGGATTTTCCCAGAATTCAGGCGTGGCCATCACGGATACCGTATGGATAATTCCATCGATTTCTCCCTCATTCTCTTTGCAAAGTTCTATTAACCTTGGAAAGTTCATAACGCTCGCACGCACAAACTGTATCTTGTTCTTCACGGGTTCAAGATAATCAAAATCTTTTTTCACAATATCCAGGATGATTATATCCTCACCCTGATCGGCCAGATCACGTGCAAGCCAGGAACCTAAAAGTCCATATCCTCCAGTAATTAAAACGGCCATGTGCCTTCCCCCTTCCATTCTCTTTTATATGGTTGAAATAAAAAAATCTATTCAAATTTTATGGATGTATCATTTTATGGGTGTGGCACAGAAAAAGCAAAAGAGAGCTTTTTGGAGCCCGTGCAAAACTCTTACCCTTCATCGATTGCTATAGCCCGTGCCAGGCTGCCACCAGCTCCTTTGATCAAGATGGGCAAACAGAAAAACGTCCATCTCTTATGAGCTATTTTTGCAATTTCTCCTAAAAATAATTCTTCAACAATCGGGACCCCCGCTTTCAGTAATACATTATGGGCGACAGGTCCTGTATCTTCTGGGAGATAGTATAAATCAATACTGAGTGCATCGGTACCCACTGCCCTGGCCTTCTTTTTAACCAGCCACCTGGCTCCGGTTTCGTCCAGGGCCGGCCAATCTTTCAGGTACTTTCTTGTAAATGCTCTGTGGCTGCCCCAGCCTGTATGAAGCATAACAATGTCACCCTCGATCATATGTGCTGCTGTTTCTTCGAGGATCTTTGCTGTAATAAGGTCTTTGTCACCCAGAAAATCTACATCTGCAACTATTCCCTCACCAATCCATGTATCCACAGGTATCTGGTCAACTGTGATACCGTCAGATAGTTTATGATACGGAGCATCAACATGGGTAGCAGTATGTGTATTGAGATTTAACTTTTCCACATTGGAATCGGATTTAGGGATAAAGAGCATTTTCTCTATCGTCGGGGGTTGAAGATCAGGCCAGCAGGGACAATTGTGATATAGTGGCTGAGTCAGGTCGAATACCCTTTTGATTTTCATCTGCAGTTTCCTTTCTATATTATACAATTTTATGCGCTTTGTATTGGTTACACGATACTACACATTAATCGACGACGAAGAGTGCATACCGCAATATTTTCCTTCCAAAAGGTTGATTTCGATTGCATGATTTCAAATTATTTCCGCGCTCTTTTCGGATAAAGGTCCATCATTATTTTATGGTTTTACAAGACCAGAGCCACTGCCCTGATTGGAGAACCGGAGCCTTGGTGAATTTTCAAAGGAAGTGCCATAAAATAACATGCGTTTGAAAGCTTCTCCAAATCTGCAAGGCACTCTATTAGTAATATCCCTTCAGCCAGAAGTGTGCCATGCACCCAGCAATTAATGTTTGGCGGCTCCTTGAGCACCGGTTTCCCGTCTTTTAAAGGAGTCCCGCATGCGGCCGTATCGGATCCAATTGCACGGATTTTTCGTGAATGAAAAATGTTAGCTGCATCTTCAGTGAGGCCCGGTTGATTCAGTGAATAATACGACCAGCTTTTATCGGTTTTCCAGTGTCTTTTCATCCAGCCAAAACTGATGAGGATGATATCTCCGGCTTGAATTTTCTCACCCGAAACTCTTTCCCACTCCAAAATGGAATCTGCCTTAACGAGCTCACCGGCCTGAAGGTTCAAGTGCTCAAGATGGACCACCTTACACGGTCCGAACAGGTAATTGACCGGTACTTTTTCAATGGTTTGTTCTTCCAAATTTTTATGCATATGATATGGTGCATCCACGTGAGCGCCCGCATGTTCAGACATAGAAATGGTCTGACAGTAATAGCCGTCATGATCGTGTGTCATAGTCTGGCTGATTATAACGGGAGAATGCGTCGGCCATCTTGGCATTCCATTTTCAATCATTGGAGACAAATCGATCCACTGAGCAGAACTTAGAATGATTTGAAGTTGATCCTGTGTATTCTGCTTAGTATTCGGCATGGTTTTTTCCTTACATAAATATGCAGATGTTTTATTCGCAAGACTATTCACAATTATGATGCAGTCATTGAGTTTTCCAAAGAAGAAGTTTTTCTATGTTGAACCGACTTCAGCATTGAGCCCACCGGATAATCTTCGGCGGGCTCAATTGTTCTGATGTACTATGACTCAATCTCTCTAAGGAAAAATGTGCCCGCTTCGTTCAGTTTATTCCGGAACAGGAATCTTTGGAGCAGGTTTGCCAGCTTTCTGTTTGGCGATAAAGTCCTTTGTCCAGTCTAACGGAAAATATCCACTGGCCACACCGCCTTTTGGAGTATATGCCAACCAGGCGTCGAGCTCATCCTGGGTGATGGCAAGAAGCGGCGGAACCAGGTCATGGGGGACTTCCTCACCAGACAATATCAACACTGTAGTCCAAAGTGCAGTCTGAGATACGGCCGGTGTGCTGGAATTAGAAAAAGTTGTATACCCGTTTTGATCATGTTGCTCCTTCCACCATTTAAGCTCAACATACCGGTTTCCCATCATAATGACCGGGTAAGGACGGCCTGCCGCCTTAAAAGCCTGTGCACAACCGTAACCATCTCCTCCCTGTGTTACCACAGCATCAATTTCCGGCAGTGACGGCAATACCCCGGCGACTGCTTTCTGAGCCACTGTTTGTGTCCAATTGCCGTGCACAGAAGCAACTACTTTGAGCCCGGGGAATTCTTCTTCACCCCTTGCTACTCCAGCATGGATGTCCTCATCGATTGACGTACCGGCCAGACCGCGAATTTCCAAAACATTAGCCTTTCCATTAAAGCGTTTGTTCACATAAACCATCTGATCATAACACATGGATGGGTAATCGAAGTTGAGCCTCCACGCGGACGGCTCGGTCACAATACCGTCAAAGGAAATGACAGGAATTCCCGCCTCATTAGCAGCTTTGCACGAGCCGTTGAGGGCAGTCGGTGAGGCAGCGTTTATGACAATGGCGTCATAGCCCTCCAGTATCAAGTTTTGCATTAGAGCCGCTTGTTCAGTCACGGAATTCTCAGCAGTGGTAAATGCTTTCACTTCCGCAAGTATACCATTACTCACTGCTTCCTGACCGGCCTCTTCCCAGGCTTTCAGCATCGCTTGTCGCCACGAGTTACCTGCATAGTTGTTGCAAAGCGCAACCCGCATGGTCGATGTGTCGCCTCCTCCCCCCTTTTCCGACTTCTTCTCGGCTAATGCGGTTGTGTCTATAACCGAAAAAAGGAAACAAAGCGCAATCATCAGAACAAATAGAGTAGCTTTTCTGTGCCTTAATTTACCTAATTTCATAGTCTTTTCCTCCACTGTTTTTAATGTTAAGATTATGAGGATTCCCGCATACTGCAGGGTACATCTCCTCGATCTTCAAAAAGAACAAAATTTTTCACCTCCTTCCTCTTTAGATATATTATATCATATGCGTCCAAATTAGAACTTGAAAAAGCCCAACTTACCTTTATAATGGTTTTAACCAGATTCCATAACCATTAAAATATAAGGAGTTGGGCTATGAGTCATAATCATACCATATTAGGACAAATGTTACAAATGTTTTCGAGATTTGAATTTCAAAAAGCTGTTAAAGAGACAAAAACAGAATATCATTCAAGAGGCTTTCGCTCCTGGAATCATTTTGTCTCTATACTATTCGGCCAATTGTCAGGCCAAGACAGCTTGCGAGGTATAGAAGCAGGACTAGCCTCACAGGCAAATACCCTCTACCATTTAGGTGTCAAGCCTATCCATCGTTCAACCCTCGCCTATGCTAATGAACATCGCACTCATGAGCTTTTTAAGAAAATATTTGACTGGATGCTGTCCAAATGTCAGCCCTTAGCACCCAAGCATAAGTTCCGATTTAAGAATCCTCTGTACAGTATCGATGCCACAACGATCGATCTCTGCCTCTCGTTATACAACTGGGCAAAGTTTCGTACAACCAAAGGAGCTGTGAAGCTTCATGTAAAACTTAATCACTCAGGTTATCTCCCAACCTTTGCTATTGTAACAACAGGCAAAGTTCATGAACAAAAAGTAGCTCCGAAGATTCCTTTAGAGAAAGGTGATGTTGCTGTTTTTGACAGAGGCTTTACAGACTTTGCCTGGTACGCAACTCTTTGTGAGATAGGTATTTACTTCGTTACCCGTCTGAAAAAGAATGCTGATTATCGTGTTGTAGAACGGAGAAATACCGATCATCTCAAGAACATCTCTTCGGATCAGATTATAAAACTCAAAGGCTTCTATACAAAACAAAAGATACCGTACGGTCTGCGCCGTATTCGTTCACAAGACCCTGAAACAAAAAAATGGATCGTCCTGCTTACCAATCAGTTCGAGTGGTCAGCCAACACCATAGCTCAAGTGTACAAAGATCGTTGGCAGATTGAACTCTTTTTCAAAGCTCTCAAGCAACAGCTCAAGGTAAAAAGCTTTATTGGTACTTCAAAGAATGCCCTGCTGTCCCAATTATGGGTTGCTTTAATCACTTATTTGCTCTTGAGCTATTTAAAATTCAGATCAAAGTTTGGTTGGTCATTATATACCCTGTGTTCTATTCTCCCGACCAATCTTTTTTCAAGGAGAAATCTTTGGGATTGGCTTAATGCGCCATTCCAATCACACAGCAATTCACCACCAGATGAATTGCAATATGAGCTCAACTTTTGCTAATTTGGACAGTAGTGATATTATATCAATATCATTAATATCAAGGATTTTTCTGTGCTTAAGAAAGATTTATCGAATATTAATGATCAGGAAAATATGTCCCATACCCCCCTTACGTGGTGCTGATTATAAGATCTCTCAGGTTTAAAACACGTAACTAATCGGTCATGAAGTTGTTAAATCGATAGTAAAACAAAGTTGTCCAGACATTTATCGACTTTTCTCACTGCTGCTGAAGCTTATCACACCAACAATAATAATCCCAATTATCGCTAAACGCAGCCCTTCACCAATACCGAGGGTGTTTATCATGGCCACCAGCAAATAGAGAAACATAGACGCTCCCCAGATACCAGGGACGTTGGACTTGCCACCAGCTATACTTGTTCCGCCCAGAACAACAACAGCTATCGGGGCCAATAAATACTCTGACCCAAGATCGAGTGAAGTGCCTCCGGAAAATCCGGCAAGCAGTGCACCTGCTATCGCCGCAAGAGTTGCCGAAATGGTATAAGTGATCAATTTGATGCGATGAACCTTGATTCCAACCAGCCGGGCTGCTTTACTGTTCTGGCCGATTGCAATAATCGACCTGCCGTAAACCGTCCGTGAAAGCAAGATTGCTACAACTATAGAAAAAAATATCGTTACTATAGCAATAATGGGGATCCCCAGGATGCGCATAACTGTAAACTCGGTGAAAGAATCAGGAGGATAGATACGAAGCCCGCGTCCATAGCTAATGGCTATTGATTGGATAATTAAATTAGAAGATAAGGTGACAATAATTGGAGGGATACGAAGCAGTAAAATGATACAATAATTAAAAAGTCCAATCGCAACCCCGGTTAAAAAAGTATAGAGCATAGCGACGGGTATGTTGCTCGCTACCTCATTCATAACTTTCATTGCCACCACGCCGCCCAGTATCATGGCTGACGGTATTGAGAGATCAATATTACCTGGTCCTAAGGTAATCACCAGCATCTGGCCAATGCCGACGATTATGTAAAAAACGGAAAAGTTGAGAGTCATAGTTAATGTAGCGCTCGCGCCTTTAACCCGAATAAATATAATGATTATCCATAGCAATAAGGCGCCGACAAAGGATAAAGCCCATGTCTGATTTCTAATCTGTGCTAAGAATTTTTTCACAATTATATGGCCTTTTGGGCGGTAACTAAACGCCCGCTTAGAACAATTATCAAAATAATACCCTGGGCACCTATTTGCCAATCAGTTGAGATTTTAACAAAAGAGAGAAAAGAGCCTGCAAGTGTCATAGTAATTGCTCCTAAAACAGCACCAATAGGCGAAATTCTTCCACCGACAAAATCACCGCCTCCCAGGATCACACCGGCAATCGAAAGCAGAGTATACCTACCCGCAATATTTGCGTCAGCAGAGGTGGTAATCCCGGATAGTAATATTCCAGAAAGAACGCCAAACAAGCCGGCAAGTAAATACGTAATAATTTTGGCTTTGAGGATAGACCACCCGGCTCGAGCGACTGCTTTGGCATTCCCCCCAATACCGCGTAGAACAGCCCCGTATGCTGACCTCATCAAACCAAAATAAACGATGAGCCCTATAACAGTGGCAATGATTATTGGGAGAGGAATGAAGGGAGTTCGAAAGTTTGCCGTAGCCAGAAGCCAATCTGGCACCTTGCCGCCTGGTCTAGGCAAGAGCAAAATGGAAAAACCCAGCCATACGTATGACATACCCAGAGTGACAACAATCGACGGCAAACTGCGTATATGGATAAGAGCCCCCATTAACCCATAGAGGATAATACACATGAGCAGGGCACCAAACCCAAGAAAAGTCGATATCGGTAGAATCCTAACGCTGATGCATGCTACCAAACTGACAAAAGTTCCAATTGAAAGATCGATATCATTGACCATTATGATCAACATTTGAGCCAGAGTGGCAAACGCAAGAGGAATTGCGAGATTAAGCAGCAAATTAAGTCCGAAATAGCTCATTGCTCGTGGTTGTAGATAAAATATTGGAATCAGCAAAATAGCCAACGCTATAACTGGCATAACGCGCCGAATAATTCTTTTCATCGAGCGTTTATTCATAATTTTTCACCAGTCGCAATTGTTACGGGTGAGAATTTGAAACAACTTCAGTGAAAGATGATTGCAATACCTTTTCCTCGGTTAACTCATCCCTATTCAGATGGTTAACAATTAAATTATTTCGAAAGACATAAATGCGATCACAGTGTTGCAATTCTGCTATCTCTGTGGTATACCAGATAAAGCATCGTCCCTTTTGTGCATCAGCCTTGATAAAACCGTATATCTCAAGCCTGGTGTTTACATCGACACCACGCATCGGGTCATCCATCAGTAAAATGTCTGCCTCCGATGAGAGCGCCCTGGCAAAAAGCACTTTCTGCTGGTTTCCACCGGATAAAGAAAAAATGTTGTTACTGATGTTTGGAGTCTTAATACTCATCAAATCATGCCACTTTTCGGCGACCTGCCTCTCTAATTTCAAATTGATCAGTCGTCCGCGCAGAATGCGTCGATAAGAGCAGATGCTGATGTTTTTCAAAATCGACCAGAGTGGGAAAATGCCGTCGGTTTGACGGTCGCCGGCTATAAATGCAACTCTTCCATCCACCTGTGTCTGGCCATGAATTTTGCCTGCAGTATTAAAAAGCCTTAGAAGCATATCAGTCTGACCATGGCCGGCAAGACCGGTCAGCCCTATTATCTCACCTCTACGAGCAATCAGTTCGACTTTCTCACTCCCATTGCTATCCGATATATGGGCTCTGACAATGATTTTACCTTTTGCACGCCCCTTATCAGAGCGAAGCTTCTCGCCTTTTTCTTTCCGGCCAACTGCACCGCCCATTAAGCTAACAAGTTTGTCTCGATTCAAGTCATTCACAGAGCTTACATTAACGATTTGACCATCTCGCATTACAGCAACATTGTCCGAAGATTTCAAGATCTCGTTAAGAGTATGAGAAATCATAATAATGCTCAATCCTTTTTTAGTGGAATTTCGGATGGATTTAAGAAGTTGACTTGATACATTTACATCCAGTGAGGAGGTTGGCTCATCAAGAATGACAAGGTCAACCGGATAATCGGTGACAGTGAAAGCTCTGGCAATCTCAATCATTTGCCGCTTTCCAATTGACAGGTCACCGACCTGATCATAAGGAGAGATATCGTGATCAGGAAAAATCTCATCCAAAATTTCCATGATTAGTTTACTGGCCCTCTTCCTCCACCCCCGGCCTCGTAAAGCAGGATGAAAAACCTTAGTGTTTTCTATTACATTCAAATTCGGGCAGAGTGAAAGCTCCTGGAAAACACATCGGATGCCTGACTGATGGGCCTGATTTACGGAATATCTATTTGTGTACTGTTCGTCCCGGACGAAAATATTACCCGAGTCTGGCTTGAGTATTCCAGAGAGAACATGCATCAGGGTGGATTTGCCGGCGCCGTTGTAACCCACTAATCCAAGGCAGTTGCCGGGGTCAACAGCGAGATCGACTCCTATAAGTGCCTTAACAGCGCCAAAATTCTTAGTTATGTTTTCAAGACGAGCAATCTTTTTTGTTGTCATTTCTGGCTTGCTTTAGAATAAGCAGAATGGTTCTTCTTCATTCATAAATTAATATTTACAAATAACTAGTCATATGATATGATATAACTATATCTTTGTCAATACCTTTTATAAAAGAAGGTATTTAAATTACAAAATAGATTTTTTTAAAGATTTTAAATTGAAAATTATGGAGGTAAAAAATGGTAAAGCTTGTTGCAATGTTCAATTTACCCCCTGGAACAAGCGAAAGCGATTTTGAGAAATATTTTACCAATAAACATGTAAAAGAGGCTTCAAACATCCCCGGGTTGCGGAAATATACCATCGGGAAGGCGGTAGGAAACACGGAAGGCAAGCCTTCATGGTATCGAATAAATGAGCTCTGGTTTGATAGTATGGATGATGCTAAAAAAGCGTTAAGTTCTCAAATAGCTGTCGATTGTACGAACGACCTTTCACCGCGAGTAGAAGACTTTGTTGGTGTTTTTATTGAGGAAGAAGAGGTTAAATTACCGAGTTAAGTATTTAGAAAGGAAGATAATGATGAAAACGAAAATTACATGGTTAGGGCATGCTTCTATTAAAATTGAAAAGGAAAAGATTTTTTTCTTTGACCCATGGATTGAAGCAAACCCTGTTTGCCCGATAAAATTAGATGAAATTGAGAAAGCAGATGTAGTTTGTGTAACTCATGGACATGATGATCACATTGGAGATTCCATTAAAATCGTTAAAAAAACGGGAGCACCATTAATTTGCAGCCCTGAAATAGGATTTTATGCAGAGAAACACGGTATTAAGTACGATGAACAGTCTATTCCTCTAAATATTGGTGGCACCTGGGAAAGCGACTCATTTGCCATTACCATGGTTAACGCAATACACACATCAGATATAATGGGAGAAGAGTATAAAAAAGAAGGGATAATTACACCAGGGTCTGGCTCAGTAGGATATATATTGATGTTCAAAGATGGACCAAGTATATATTATGGAGGTGATACCGGAGTTTTCGGTGATATGGCTATCATTAGAGATCTATACAAACCTGGCATTGCCATATTACCGGTTGGGGGAAAATACAATATGGGGGTTCGCGAAGCTGGATACGCAGCGTCATTAATTCAATCATCGTATTTTCTTCCTATACATTTTGATACATTCCCCAATCAAAAACTCAATTATGAAAAACTAATCAATACGGTTAAAATAAGGGCTCCTTTTACAGAGGTGATAAAATGGGAACCAGGGGATATATTTGAACGTATATAAAAAACAAATTATTTAAGATAAAACTAAAAAAATGACTGCTATAGAAGCTATTGGTGGTTCGAGGCCGCTAACAATAGAAAATTTTGCACAGCGTGCTTTCGAATATGTAAAGAATCCTCACCGGAATCCGCTCAAGGAATTACTGGACAGTGCACCTTCATATGAAAAAACACCGCCCCTCCTCGGCATTTTCAACGATATACCGTGGAACAAACTTCGAGAAGACGAGGTGCATACCTGGGCCAAAGCCGGTTTTTCTTTTATCATAAACGATGCCGAACACCTGCAGTGGGAAGGTTGGTATGGGAGAGAGCAGAATGCCGTTGAGCTCAGACTGGGACTGCTTCCGACACAGCGCCTGCATCGAGAGGCGCTGAGCTCCCATGGTGATGCCTTCCAGCTGGGGGCCCGTACCACTATGCGCCCTTACTGTACCTCATTGCAGGAGGCAAAGGACTACTATAATTCGATCAGCTTCCCCGAGCCCGGGAAAGCGCATCCTTATAATCGTGGGGGATATCCAGTTCGTGATGGAGCAAGAAATCTTCTATTTACTCCCGATCTGCTGATCAATGCGGAGAGTGAAACCCAGGGGTGGCTCCAGTTCGAAACGGCGGAACTCCTATTCAATAAAGATGTGCGGGATGGGGTGTTAGAACTGATGAGCGCCCAGGGGAAGAACAGGGCATGCGGGTTCGTGGGACCTTTCGATGCAATCCTGAGGGAGGGAGACCTCCCAGAAATCGAGAGTGTAATAAATGAGCTCTTTCATGTTGCAGCCGAAAAGGGTATTCACATGGGCAGAGTCATCGGCTCAGGGTCGATGACTAACCCCAGGGAAATTGAGGATGCCATGGTGAACGCGATAGAATATGGTGCCCGGCTCCTCTGCGTCCACTATTTTACGAGTGACCTACCTTTTCTGGGTTCTCTGCACGTTACAGAGCCCTTTTTCAATGCAGCAACAAGATGCGGCTTTTAGAAAAATAACGTGAAAACCCCTTATAGGGAGGCTCATATTCTATTTTTCACCCGGTGCCTGTACACCGTACTTTCTACTCAGTTCGAGAAGCTCTTGATACAGGCCTTCTTCAACCGGAATCCCTTCCCGCGTTCGATTTTCACATTTGAGCCCCTCGATTTCCCCCGGATAATACACCTTCGCGAATCCGGATGCCGGAGGAATGTCGTGCAGCTCTTCGATCATCTGCTGCAGCCGACCACTAAAACTGTTACTATCAACTATTTTACCCACATCCCATACGGTGATGAAATGGCCAAGTCTGCGAGGAGTATCAAGATCAACGTACATGCGGTTGATATGCGGGCCGAAGGCCATGTTTGAGAGTATGCCGCAGAAGATATCGATGATCATGGCTAAACCGCTACCCTTGGGACCAGCGATCGGATGCAAACCCACTATTTTATCAGGATTGGCTGTGGGGTTTCCATTTACGTCCAGGCCCCAAGACTCTGGAATTTTCTGTCCTTCCTTTTTGGCCAGCACCACTTTTCCATAGGGTATGGATGTTGTGGACATATCCAGGATAAGCGGTATATCTCGGGTGGGAAATCCGATGGCAACGGGATTTGTACCCAGAAAAGGTTTTTTTCCTCCAAAAGGAATGAGAAAGATGTCCGTGTGCGTCATGACCATTCCGGCAAAGCCATCTTTTGTCAACATTCTGACATAGTAGCCAGTCATACCGAAATGGCTTGAATTTTTCACCGCCACAGAGGCGGTGCCGTTTCTTTCACACAATTTCATCGCCCATTTGCATGCATGTGCTGTTACCACATGTCCCAGCCCGTCGTCGCCATCCACCACACCGAGACCGGGAGCTTTTTGCTCGTACTGCAGGTTCGGTGTTTTATTGATGGTTCCGTTTTGCAGTCTGTAGAGATAATGTGAGAGACGTATTACGCCGTGCGAATCGATGCCTGATAAATTAGCGGTGACCAATACATCTGCAGTTGTTTCTGCATCGGAGTGGGGCACACCTGCTTTTATAAAAACCTCTTTAACGAAATCGAAGAGCTTTTTGCTATTGAGTTTTCTAATATTTTTAACCATATAAAACTCCGTGGTGTACCCATTAAGGCATGAATCATCTTCTTTATGCCCGATGAGTGCTTCTTTTTACGTAGCTCGACAATTTCACGGTATAATTCTGGCCTCGTGATGATGGTCTCTGATGCAATCTGATCATCTACTGAGAATAAGATATCTATGAACTCATAAACTTCTTTCAACCTTTTCTGTATTGTTTAATTCTATTTCGTAAGATATATTATATCATACTTATTCTCTGTCAAGCATTTTTGGGCGTTGGAATCTGTGCTCTTAATTAATTAGGGTTTCCTGAATAAGTCGTAATTTGTTTTATTATAATGAAATAAATTAGGTTTTCGTGTAGAATAGTGCAAGGGTTTTGCACAAAACCCTCAAAAAACCTTGCACTTGGGAGGG
>Ga0315555_1000454_pt1 | contig 28922 bp, 28 predicted proteins | sample SalMarSW160380MG_FD_202113 | JGI IMG/M metagenome (GOLD analysis project Ga0315555, IMG submission 202113) | Salt marsh sediment microbial communities from the Plum Island Ecosystem LTER, Massachusetts, United States - Salt Marsh Sediment SW1603-80 ... | reverse complement strand
CTAAAAAGGCGAAAGTAGCCGGAGATCAATATCAATTCGCAGATTGAGACTTTTTTGGAAAAAGAAAATAGGCAGTAAAAATCAGGACGGTAAGAACAGAATTTGCCAGAATTTTCCACAGGTCTATCAGCCCGTTCTGTGATGAACTAAAGCAGCCACAGGCTATATTCAGTCCCCTGGCAGCTGCCTGAATAACCATAACATCAAATATTACAAACAGGCCTGCAGTAAGCAGCAGAGCTTCCTTCATCCAGAAACCCAGCAGGAGCATGAGTCCGAGGACTATCTCCAGTGCGGGAATCAAGACCGCCCCCCACTGGGAAAGCCAGGTACCGAAAATCTGGTAATTTTCTATTGATTCAGCAAAATTCTGGGGATCGGCAATTTTAACAAATCCCGAGTATATGAACAAACATCCGAAAAACAGACGTAGAATCAACAAAAGGATATTTTTCCCCCTTGTGCTCTTATCCATCGAATTCCACCGGATTTTGGTTTTGCAGCCAGGATAAATAACCACCGAAAAGAATATAGACCCTTTTCTCTCCCTGTGACGGCCACACGTTTGAAATCAGCTTTAGGCGTTCCAGATCACCCTCCTGATCATATAAAAGAACATTGTTTTTAAAAATTACCTGGTCAAAATCCGAGAAATCAGCTCTCATAATAGAACTCGAAGGAATATTATGTGCGAGCGGAATGTGGTCTATCTGAAAATCTTCGTTCTTACGGACATCAATGAATATGGTGGATTTGTTATTAAACAAAACCAGGGCCGAATCCGCCGATACGATTATCATATTAGTCTCAACCAGGCCGTATTTTGAAAATGCTGGTAATATCAGGGTTCTCCAGCTCATCCCCTGAGAATGAAACTGATTGATGACTATCCCTGCAATAAGAGAGAAAATAATAACCTGCACAATTCTGGAAAATGTTTTCATGGTATTCGTTAAGATGTAAACAAACTTTATTTAGAGCAGAAAGAAAATAATTAGGGATTTACATTTATAAAAACCGGAATTCTTTTTAAGCGACTCACCGGTTGCTCAACTTTTACATCTATATATCCATTAAGGCGCTGCTCCTTATCCGGAACAAATATAAGATGGATGTTTTCTGAAGCACCTGGTAGAAGCAGGAAATTTTTAGGAAAAATTTCCAGGCCGGGAATATTTGTTTCCATATCGCTTACTTTCAGAGTATCGGTATAGTTATTTTGCAATTTTAAATTCTGCTGAATTTCTTTATCATTTAATGAGGCCTCCTGAAAATTGACAAAAGACGGATCAACTTCTAAAAGTGGTTTTACATTGGTTTGCAGTTCCACTCTTACCCGGGCGGGAGAACCCTTATCGATATTGATCATCACGGATTTCCTTGCCATTCCGGAATATCCTTTGGTATTGAATTGCATTGTAATTTCGCCTTTGTCTCCCGGTGCATATTCACGTTTTTCGAGTTCAGCCACCGTACAGCCACAGCTGGTTTGTATTCGTCCGATGATTAATGTACTGTCACCTGCATTTATAAATTTTATGGTACCCTGCGCTATGGTATCTTCCACCACAGTACCGAGATCCACAATGGGTGGGGATAACAATTCAAACTTCTGGGCAAAGGATTGAATAACAAAGAAGAGTAACACTGCGGCAATAGAGGCTGATTTCCTGATCATAATTTTCTCCTGATTTCCAAAACAAATAATAAAGATACTTTACAAAGATTTTATATCATAAAACAATTGAATTTGATCCATCATTTTTTAATTCATCCAGTACAGACATGATATCTTGCGGTAAATCACTTTCAAATATCATATGTTTTTCACTTAAAGGGTGGAAAAATTGTAATTTTTTGGCGTGCAGTGCCTGTCTGGAAATCATTTGCAGCAACATTTTTGCATAGTTACGGTTCTTTTGTGATCCCAGTTGTCCGATTTGCTTGAGTCGCCCGTTATATTCGGGATCCCCGAATACCGGGTGATGAATATGATTCAAATGAATCCGGATCTGATGAGTCCGGCCGGTATCAAGTTTAATGGTCAGCAGGGTTAGAAAATCGAAAGACTGATTCACTTTAAAGTGAGTGACTGCCTTTCTGCCCGAATCGGATACGGTAAAAATTTTGCGGTTTTTTTTACTGCGGGCTACAAAGGACTCTATAGTACCTTCTGCCGATAAGAATTTATGCCAGACAATAGCCTGGTACTCTCGTACCATAGTCCTCTCTACCAACTGCCGGGCAAGATGATAATGAGCGCGATCCGTCTTAGCAACTACCAGCAGCCCTGAGGTATTTTTATCCAGCCGGTGGACAATACCTGGTCGTAAACGCCCCCCCACCCCAGACAGATCTGTACAATGAAAGAGCAGCGCATTTACCATTGTTCCCGATTTCACTCCTGCCCCGGGGTGTACCACCATGCCCGCCGGTTTATCAATTACCACGATGTCATGATCTTCGAAAACTATATGAAGGGGAATTTTCTCAGCCCGGAGTGCTGTGTCGCCAGCCGGAGGAATAACAATGTCCACCTTCTCACCTGCAGATAGTCGGAAGGATGGTTTTACTGCTGAATTATCTACAGCAACAGAGCCATCATCAATCAGTTTCTGGAAAAAGGTTCGCGAATATTCAGGTAAGTGGTTATGGACAAATTTATCGAGCCTTTGTCCGTCTTCATCTGGATTCACGATGAATTCAATCACCTTCTGATGTATCATTGGAGGTTGGGTTTTTAATATGACGATCAAAAAGGGCATTAAAAATGATAATAAACATGCCTACGGTCACAGCAACGTCAGCAATATTAAATACCGGCCAGCGATCCATAGAGTAGCCTCTGAAATTAAAAAATAAAAATTTAAAGGGGGAAATATGCAGATTAAAAAATTCAAAATCCAGAAAATCGACTACCCGGCCATAGAGAAAACGGTCAATTAAATTGCCGAATGCACCACCCAGGATGAAGGCGAATGCCACCCGTAACATTTTATGATCTCTTAAAGTAAAAAGATAATAAAATATAACAACAATTGCCACGATGGATAAAATGGTAAAAAACAGTTTATTTTCAATCCGCAGACCAAATGCGATTCCCGGGTTTTCCACATAAGTCAATCTAAAAAAATTTCCCAAAACCGACACGGAATAGACCGGTTTTAAAAAAATCCTGGCCAGATATTTGGTTATCTGATCCAGGATCAGCACAACAATAATAATTCCTAAAACCAGTTTATAATGCGGATTCTTATCGACTATTTTTCCAAGCAACTACTTTCTCCGGGATTCTGCCTGCTTGCATGGGACACAGATCCGGGTGGTGGGTACCGCTTTCAGACGTTCCTCATCAATTTCCTTTCCGCAAACTCTGCAGATACCATACTCACCCAGTTCAATAGCAGTTAAAGACCTTTCGATCTGTTGAAAAAATTTCTCTTCGCGCGATAGAAAAAGGAATGCCTTTTCACGTTCCATTGCATCCGTTCCCTGATCCGCCATATGAAATGAGTAACTCGAATTGTTTCCGGTGGCTGCTGGACTTTCCATTGCTACCTCCCGAAGATGTTCAATCCTTTCCTGCACTTCCTTGCGCTTCTCCAACAGTAATTTCTTGAAATATGCTAATCTTTCCGCGTCCATGAACAACTCCCCATTTAAATCATTTATCTTTAATTTTTTTTTCAACCGAGACAACTAAATTAATACCGTTAATTGTCAATTCCTTCTTATTTTTTATCCCATCTAAGCCTGTTTTAAGTTCAATGGCCAGGGTTTCAGACATAATATAATCGGACATCCTATTAATTGCATTACTAATTTTTTCTGGTGCTTCAAAAGAAATTTCAATCCTGTCCGTAACCTCAAATCCCGCTTCCTTTCTTACATTTTGTATCCGATTGATAAATTCACGGGCGATCCCCTCTATCTCAAGCTCAGGTGTAATTTCCGTATTCAGAGCGACCAGAATATTTCCCTCTCTGGCAACAATAAGATTGTCCTTTTTAATTTCTTCGAAGATTTCAACATCTTCTCTCAAAACATGAATCTGGGTTCTTTCCACGTCCAATACTATTTCTCCATTTGTCTCCAGTCTCATTATGCTATCTTCGTTCAGATTATCCACAATTTCAGCTACTTTTTTCATCAGTTTCCCAACCCTGGGACCAAGCTGTTTGTAAAGCGGTTTTGCCTTTTTGGTAACTATGTCGGTTGTTTTTCCAATGGTGGTAATGGACTTGACATTAATCTCTTCTTTGATAAGGTCTGCCATTATATTGACCGATTCGCGAACAGACTTACCGGGTGTTGCCACAATTACTTCCTGCAGTGGCTGACGTACTTTTAGTTTTGCATCATTACGAAGAGATCTGGCCAGTCTGACTACCTGTTGAGCAATTCTCATCCGGTTTTCCAGATCAGTATCCTGTTTATCTTTCATGTCTGCGGTTACTTCAGGATAATTGACCAGATGGACGGACTCAGACATGTCCCTCAACCTCAGATTTCGGTAAATTTCATCGGAAACAAACGGCGTTATGGGTGCAGTTAATTTGCACAGGGTCAGTAAAACTTCATATAAGGTTTGATATGCTGCCAGTTTATCTTCGTTCATTTCCCCTTTCCAGAATCGGCGCCGGTTCCGTCGAACGTACCAGTTGGATACATCATCCAGCAGAAAATCGGACATGAGCCGGGCCGCCCTGGTCATATCATATAATTCTAATTTTTCGTTAACCTGTTGAACAGTCGAATAGAGAAGAGACAATATCCACCGGTCAATCTCCGGGCGCCTGTCAAATGGTACTTGTTTTGAATCCGGATTATAGTTATCGATATTGGCATACAATGCAAAAAATCCATACGTATTGTAAAGTGTGTCAAAAAATTTACGGTAAACATCAATTATGCCTTCCACATCAAATCTTTTGGGAACCCAGGGAGCGCTTACCGTCACAAAATACCAGCGAAGCGGATCCACCCCATACCGGGATATAACCTCCTGCGGAACCACGACATTACCCTTGGATTTACTCATCTTCTGACCCTCCTTGTCCAGGATGAGCTCGTTAACCACGATATTTTTAAACGCCGGTTTATCGAATAATAAGGTGGATATGGCGAGGAGTGAATAAAACCATCCCCTGGTCTGGTCCACACCTTCGCAGATGAAATCAGCCGGGAAATTTTTATCAAAAATATCCCTGTTCTCAAAAGGATAATGCCATTGTGCATAAGGCATGCTGCCGGAGTCAAACCAGGCATCAATGACCTCCGGGACACGCTTCATGTCGTGCCCGCATTGAGAGCAGGAAATAACGATATTGTCCACAAAGGGTTTATGCAGATCGATGTCATCCTGAACATTCTTTCCCTTCTCTTTCAATTCCTGAATACTGCCAATAGCGGTAGTGTTCTCACAGTCTTCACATATCCATATATTCAGGGGAGTTCCCCAGTACCGGTCACGCGACAAAGCCCAGTCCACATTATTTTTCAGCCACTCTCCGAAGCGTCCCTCCCCCACTTCGGGGGGATACCAGGCTATCTCCTGATTATTTTTTAACATTTGATTTTTGAACTGTGTGGTTCCTATATACCAGGAATCTCTGGCATAATAAAGTAGCGGCGAATCACACCGCCAGCAATGGGGGTAACTGTGCTCCACTACCTCGGTCCTAAACAGGAGTTTCCTTTTTTTCAGGTCCAGGATAATTTCAGGATCGGCATCCTTAACAAATTTACCCTTGTAATCCGTAATTTCATCTTCAAATTCTCCACTCCGGTTGACCGGACGAACCACCGGTAAATTATATTTTTGACCTACCGTGTAGTCATCTTCACCAAAAGCCGGGGCAATGTGTACAATTCCGGTACCATCCTCGGTAGTCACAAAATCTCCCGGAACAACGTAGAAAGCATCTTTTTCCGGTTTTACAAAGGTAAAAAGTTGTTCATATTTTTTATGCTCAAGTTGCCAGCCTTTAATTCTCTCTATGATGTCCAGATCATCTCCCAGTACCGTGGTTGCGCGCGGTTCGGCAATAATCAGTTTGTCCCCGTCATGATTAATTTTCAAATATTCCACCTCCGGATGCACGGCCAAAGCCACATTGGATATCAGGGTCCATGGTGTGGTGGTCCATACCAGGAAATAGGTGTCAGGTTCATCTGACAGCCTGAATTTGATGTAAACTGAAGGATCCTTAACTTCCCGGTATCCCTGGGAAACCTCATGGCTGGATAAGGGTGTCTCACAACGCGGGCAATACGGTAAAATTTTAAACCCTTTGTAAATGAGATCACGATCGTAGAAATTCTTTAATATCCACCAAACACTTTCAATATAATCATTTTCAAAGGTAATATAAGGATCATCCAGATCCAGCCAGTATCCCATTCGTCTGGTGAGATCATCCCATTCTTTTTTATAATTAAATACGCTCTCCCGGCACTTTTCATTGAATTTGCTGATGCCGTACTCTTCAATCCCCTCTTTACCCTCAATGTTCAACATTTTCTCGACTTCTATTTCTACCGGCAAACCGTGAGTATCCCACCCGGCTTTACGGGTAACCATAAATCCCTTCATGGTTTTATAACGGCAGACCACATCCTTTATGGTACGACTGATAACATGATGAATTCCCGGTCTGCCATTGGCAGTAGGAGGACCTTCATAAAATACGAAGTGTGGCGAATTTTCCCGAATCTTCAGACTTTTATGAAAAATATTCTCTTTTTCCCAGAAATCCAGGATTTCTTTCTCAATTTCAGCAATATTTACTTTACCGATGCGTTCTTTGAACATTTCCCTTCACCAAATTTCTACCTTTTAAATACATACATGATCAGCAATATAATAACATTCAGAATAATCAGAGTCGTTATCGGAAAATAAAATGTGAAGTTCTTTCGCTGTATGATGATATCTCCCGGTAGTCGTCCGATAAATGGTATTTTATTGCCGAATATCACTACAATGCCTGCCACAACAAGTACAGCGCCGGTAATTATCAGTATCTTTCCTAATGTATGAAACTGAACCATATCATTTATAATTTCTCTACCAGACGCTTCATGAGCAATGTTAACCGGGGTTGTGCATCATTTGCCGTCTTTATAATATCAGGCACATCAGCCGGCTGAAGTGCATCCGGAAAACATTCATCCGTGACAACCGAGATTCCAAACACTTCAATATTCATATGTCTTGCAACAATTACCTCCGGAATGGTAGACATACCGACCACATCTGCACCAATACCCCTTAAAAACCGGTATTCAGCCCGCGTTTCCAGGTTGGGACCGGAAACCGCCACATAGACACCCCGCTGGATTTTCATTTTTTCCTGTAAGGCAATTTCCTCAGCTAACCGGATCAGTCTCTTACTGTAGGGCTCGGACATGTCCGGAAAGCGGGGTCCCAGTTCATCATCATTGGGGCCGATAAGTGGATTATCTCCCAGCAGATTGATATGATCGTCCATGAGCATAATATCCCCTTTGTGGTAGAGAGGATTCATACCCCCTGCTGCGTTGGAGATGACCAGAGTCCTGATCCCCAGGAACTTCATCACCCGGATCGGAAAGGTGATTTGCTGCATGGTATATCCTTCATAATAATGGAAGCGTCCCTGCATGGCTATCACCGGTTTTCCGGCCAGCGACCCGAAAATCAGTTTTCCCGCGTGAGTTTCCACTGTCGAGACGGGAAAGTGGGGAATATCCTGATAGGATAATTCCACCGATATATCAATTTCCCTTACCAGATCTCCCAGGCCTGTACCCAGTACGATCCCCACCTCACATTCCTGCCTGGAATGGGAACGAATAAAACCTAGCGTTTCCTCAATTCGGTCTCTTGATTCACTCATATTCTCAGTTATCTTTTTCCTTTTTTTTCAACTCTTTCTCTAATTTTTCCTTCTCTTTCTCAATTTCATCCAGTTTCTGCTTCTCACTGTCAAGTTCTTTCTGAAGATTCTGATCCGTTAACCGTTGAATACGGATTTCTCTGATGGCATCCTGGCGGTCTTTTTCCTGGCCCCGCACGGCAAAGAAGATACTCCCGGCAACTGCTCCGGCACCGGCATAGAAATATGGAGGTATCTGGTCCACGTCCGCATACCATAAAGGCAGACCTACCGCCAATCCACCGGCTGCTCCTATAAAAGCACCGCCGATCGCGTACCCCCAGGTGTTGCGGCTGCTTTTGGTTTTGTCAATTTCAGCTTTACTGATTTCATTGGCCTTATAGTCATAAATAATATCAAGCTTTTCGACCCGCCGTATGTCTGCAGTATTTACTGTTGTACGTTCATGATCCGTTTCCGAAACATAAGTAATAATATTGTTTTGGTTCTGGAGGATTATACCACTGTCGGTAGATCCATCGTTTAAATAAAACTTAACTGCCAGGTCATTTTTTATATTAGTGACGGTAAAGTTTTTACTCCCGCTGCAGGCTGTAAATGCCATGGCAATAACACTAAACAGAAAAACTACTTTTTTCAAAGAGGGCATTCATCTACCTTTCTTTTTTATTTTTTTTCTGCAAATCCTTCATCAGATCATCTATCTGAATTTCTTTTTTGAAAAATTCATTGATTTCATCATCTACTTTTTTACTGATATCTTCTTCCTGTGCATCTGCAGTTTCTTTTTCCGGTCCGGATTTTTCAACTTCGGATTTCTGGGGCTTTTTCTTTTCATCTGAAACATTTTTTTTGCTATCTTTCTCCCCAGGTTTTTCCCCGGAAACTTCAGAGTCTTCCACGGCAAATTCAATATCTGTAGGTTCATCAGCCTGGGGAGGCTTCTTATCCTTTAAATCTTCTCTGGCCTGCAGGGCTATTTTTTTTCTACTGCGTGCATTTTCCAGAAACCTGAAAGCCTCTTCCGGCAGAGCATCATCAATTTCCAGCACAGAAAGTAATTCGATCTGAGAAATGAGAATTTGTCGCAACCGATTGATGAATGATTCCTTCTGGGTCTTAAGCATACTGACTTCGTCTCTCATCTGTCTGGCTTGTTTCCTGGCCATTTCAATGATCTCAAGTGCTTTTAACTCTGCTTCTTTGATAACCAGATCAGCCTGTTTCCGGCTGCTTTCTTCAGACTGTTTTTTCACTTCCTGCACATTATACAGAGTCTCCCGCAGGTTTTTTTCATTTTCCTGATAGTCTTGCAGCTTGGTCTCCAGTTCAATTAACCGGTTATTCAACTGCTTGTTCTTCTCTAGAATCTGTTCATATTCCTCCCCGACCATTTCCAGGAATGTCTGTACTTCAATAGGATCGAAACCTCGCAGTGTCTTTTTAAATTCCTGTTTGCGTATATCCAACGGTGTTAATTTCATATTCCCTCTCCTCTGTTATGGAGGGTTACCAGTATTCTTGTTTATTCAATAATTAAATATCTTAATTATCATAATTTCTGGGACCGAACACAGCAGTTCCAATCCGTACCATTGTAGAACCTTCTTCAATGGCCACTTCAAAATCGGAGGACATTCCCATAGACAAAACATCCATTTCAATAGCCGCCAGATCCAGGGCTTTTATTTTTTCTGACAATTTTCGCAATCGGATAAAACAGGGACGCACCAAATCCATATCATCGCTGAATAATCCGATGGTCATCAATCCTTTAACCCTGATGTGGGATAAGTCACTGAGCAATGAAACCAACTCAGGTGCATAGTCAGGATCACAGCCATACTTAGAGCTTTCACCACTGGTATTTACTTCCACCAGAACCGGCATTATTTTTTCCCCATCTGCACAGCGTTTGTCTATTTCCTGTGCCAGATGAAACGAATCCAGGGATTGAACAGTATCGAACAAATCAATCGAATATTTTACCTTATTTGTCTGAAGATGACCTACCATATGCCAAATGGCGGGCAATATTTTCCCGTGTTTTGCCCGGGCTTCCTGTATTTTATTCTCCCCAATGTTCCGGATTCCCGCCTCAATTGCCTCATTTATGCGCTGAGGTTCAATAGTTTTGGTTACCGCTACCAGAGTGATATCAGAGATATCCCGTCCAGTTCTACCAGCGGCTTTGCCAATCCGTTCCCGACACTTTTGCAAATTGTCTTTTATTGATATCACGACGTTCTTGTTATTGATCCTTGATGATACCTGAATGAGTCTGTTCATTCCTCTTTGCCGGTGACCGTGGGTGGTTTAAATCCAATCTGTTTGGTCGAATCCGGCATTCCGTGTAATTTTATCTCCCCGTACTGTGCTTCATACTTTTGGACATTGTCTTCCAGAGCCTTTAAAAAACTTTTGGCATGCTGAGGTGTCATTATGATCCTTGCATACACTTTCGTCTTGGGGACACCGGGCAGAACGCGGGTAAAATCAAATACGAATTCGGCCGGTGAATGGGTAATAAGTGCAAGGTTCGAATAAATACCCTCTCCTTGCTCGGGACTTAATTCAATATTAATTTGTTGAGGTTGATTCTGTCGTTGGTCTTTAGGTTCCATTGTACATCCATTTTATTATGGTTTGAAAATTATAAGCCTTAAATTTAAGATATTAATAAAAATAAGTCAAGCAAACTGTAATTCCTCGAAAAATGGCACAAATACCTGATCACATCATCGACCGGATTCGGGAGTCTGTTGATATAGTGGAATATATTTCACGTTATCTAAATCTTCGGAAAACGGGTAAAAATTATAAGGCAATATGTCCATTTCATACGGAAAAGACTCCTTCCTTTACGGTGAGTCCCGATAAACAAATCTTCTACTGCTTCGGTTGCGGTGCGGGAGGAAATGTCTACAATTTCATCATGAGATATGAAAAAATTTCCTTCATCGAAGCTGTCCAGAAACTGTCAGCTGAGATTGGTATCGAGCTGCCCAAATATCGTGAAGATGAAAAGACCTCCAGTGAATATGATCGATTATACCGGGCCAATCAGCTTGCGGCCGATTTTTATAACGACCAATTAAAGTCCAATTTACCTGCTCTTAAAGATTATCTGGAACAGCGCAAAATCAAGGACGAAACCATTCAAAATTTTAAAGTAGGATTTGTACCGGATGTATGGGATGCCCTGTATCAGGAAATCAGTCGCAAAAAGTATCCGCTGGAGCCGTTTTTAAAAGCAGGGCTTATCCTGGAAAGTGAAAAAGATCGGAGCCGTAAATATGACCGTTTCCGAAACCGCCTGATGTTTCCCATTCACAACTTATCAGGAAGAGTGGTTGCCTTCGGGGGGAGGACGCTTTCCGTAGAAGAGGATACTCCAAAGTACCTGAATTCCCCGGAATCCCCGATTTACAAAAAGAGTCAAATTCTTTATGGCCTTTTCTATTCGAAGGACTGGATCCGTCAGGAGGAATTTGTAATTATGGTGGAAGGTTATATGGATTATCTGCAGCTTTTCCAGAATGGTATCCAAAATGTGGCGGCCACCAGTGGCACTGCTTTAACGGCAGATCATGCCAGGATCATCCGGAGATATACCAAAAATATCGTTCTGTGTTACGATGCAGATAGCGCCGGAATTCAGGCGGCAATACGCGGCGGACAGATCCTGTTTCAGGAAAATCTGGATGTCCGTGTACTCATCCTTCCTCCTGAGGAAGATCCTGACAGCTTCGTCCGGACTCATGGAAAATCAGAATTTTTTGCATTAATTGACCAGGCTGGAGATTATCTGGACTTTAAGCTGGAACAGTTGCAGAAAAGCATTGGTTTTAATGACGTATCAAAAAAGTCAAAAGTGCTGGAAGAAATGATTGATGCAGTAGCGGCTCACACTGATCCCCTGAAACAGAATTTTTATGCCAATACACTCGCTCAGAAATTTAATCTGCAGGAGACTACTATTCTGGATCAAATAAAGAAAAAGAGCAAAGCAATACGTTCCCGGGAAATTAAAATATCCGTTGCATACAACTCTGAAAAAACTGGTTCAGAGGCTAAACCGATTCTTACGGGTGCGTGGAACGCCGAAAAAGATATGATTATAATACTATTGAAGCATTTTAACCACGTCAAAACTATAATATTTCAAATGGTTGAAGAGGAAGATTTTCTTAATGATGAATTCCGACAGATTTTCACCCTGCTACGGGACCAGGGCGAGCGGCACAAAGATGACCTGCTGCACTGGCTGCTCAGCCAGATTAATAACGATAAAATTACCAGTATGTTGACAGCGGATCTTTTTTCGGACATTCAGAATCCAGACCGTTACTTGAATGATTGTATTCAGAAAGTAAAAATTACCCGTTGCCAGTATAAAGTTGACCAATTGCGCCAGAGGCTGAGGCAAACGGAACTTCAGGATCCCGAATATCCGGAAATACTCAAAGAGGTCAATGATAATTTAATGAAAATACAGAAAATCCGTAAAATTTTTGCTACAAAATAGTATTAACCCTTCCATTAAATTCATTTCTGTTTAAATCCCTACCGCTCATGCAAAATTTTTCCCTGTTTCAGGTTTACACTCATCAATAAACACTTTTTATTCATATGCACTAAAATTTACTCATATCCGTTGTGACATTAGTCACCCATTCGCAACTGAAAGAACGTAATATATCTTTAGAAAATACAAGTTACCTGAAGGTTTGAGAGCAGATAAATCCTGTAAGAAAAGAAAAAGAAGAGACTTCGGATTAAGAAAATGAAACTGGTAAAAGATAAATATGATGTAATGGTTGTAGACGACAATTTTGATCAGGCAAACATCATGAAACTGCTGATTGAACAATATGGATTCAGGACAAAATTTTCAACCAGCAGCAGGCTCGCCTATCAGAGTATCATCCGACATAAACCCAGACTGGTTATCCTGGATTTGATGATGCCGGAAATCGATGGTTTGAAACTCTGCAAAATGTTAAAAGAGAATCCTGAAACATCAGATATAAAGATCATAATTTATTCGGGTAAACTGTATGACTCCGACCGGCGCAAAGCCATGATGCTGGGTGCGGATCTGTTCCTGACAAAGCCCACCAAATCACATGTGTTACTGGATTCAATCCGCAGCTTAATACGTCCGCTCGTCAATGAAAGCATTCCATATTAAATTCTGGGGAGTAAGGGGGTCCATTCCAACACCCGGACATTCAACTATCCGATACGGAGGCAATACGTCCTGTGTTGAAATCCGGGTTAAAAACGGGGCACACTTTATACTGGATGCCGGTACCGGAATTCGTGAGCTGGGGAACCACCTCATAAGAAAAAATATACCGGTTTCAGCCTATATTCTGATCAGTCATTTTCATTGGGATCATATTCAGGGTCTTCCTTTTTTCAGACCCGCCTATAATCCGGAGAATAAATTTATTATCCTGGGAAGCGATGACGCTGCATTGAAACTGGATAAAATTATATCTTTTCAAATGGACCCAACCTATTTCCCCATTACCATTGAAGATATGAAAGCTGCAATTGAATTCAAATCCATCCGGGAGGAAGAGTTTTCCCTGCAAGGTGTGAATATTGAAACCCTTTATCTGAATCATCCGGGTTATGCGCTGGGATATCGATTAAAATATAACAATCATTGTATCGTATACATCAGTGATAACGAGCCGTTTTATTATGAGAACAGTTCTTTTAAAACCGGCGGAACAGGTACGCAAGGGAACAAAGTGGAGGAAGTGTTCGATACATTTATCGAGAACAAGGAAGATAAATTAATACAATTTTGTCAGCAGGCAGATATTCTCATTCATGATACCCAATTCCTGCCTGAAGAATATGAAGAGAAAAAAACCTGGGGGCACTCTCCTTTTAATTACACAGTAAATCTTGCACTCAAAAGTCGTGTAAAACAATTGGTGTTGTTTCATCACGATCCCGATCATGATGATGCCATGATCGATCAAATTTTATCTCATAGTCGAAAGTTAATAAAAAATGCCGGCAAGGCTATGAAGTGCCTGGCAGCCCGGGAGGGCCTGCAAATCAAACTCTAATATTCCCCTTATTAATATTCTTGCAGATTATTTAGACGCCTTTTTAATCCATTTTACAACTCAGTATCCTGGCCATAAAAAATCGGGGTCCCAATATCTATAAAAGTTGCGTTTTTTACATAATATGAATTTTGAAGTTTATTTCGTTATTAATATTTTTACAATATGTTATGCCTTTGTGACCGGTTTATGCTATGAATTATTCAAGTTAGTTTCTTTTCACCAGGACCACGGTTTTTTTAAATTCGCGGTAGATATCCTGCTCAGGATTGAAGATTCGGCACAGGATGATATAAATTCCCATGCGGGCAATTCGTCCCCTGGAATCCTGCCCATTCCAGACAAAACTACCGCTCTGGCCGATGGGTTGATAGTCTGCCAGCCGTCTGATTCTTCTTCCTGTGATATCATATATATCAACCGTCATATAGCCGGTGGCAAAGGGAAGTTTATAATCAATGACTGAATAATCCTCAAAACCATCCTGATCCGGAGAAAAGGGATTGGGGTGAATAGAAAATTCAGCCTGTTCTTCCACTTTTGTTACAAATATGGAATTCTGCCGGCCGGGTGTTGCACCGGAAATATCCACACAAGCTGCCCAGTTATCCGCCAGAGCTGATGATATATCCGGACGAATTCTTTCCAGCGACGTTCCTGTGGTTGTTTCCCTTCCCATCCAGGAGTGAAAATAATTTACCCGCTCCACCATTCTGCCGGAAGCACTGAATATCTTTAAATCATCCTCATCATTATTAAGGGTCGGCAGAGATTTCAGTACAATTACTTTTGAAAGGGGCAAATTAAATTCACCAGTTACGGTTGAATCCTTACTAATCACAGCATAATCCAATGGTGGAATTGAGATTGCCTTATCTGTGATTAAAACAGTATCACGCATGTCCGAAATCTTCCAGTTCCGGAGGTTGATTGCGGATGATCCCGGATTGAATAACTCAACCCATTCCGCCTGGCCTGCCGAGGGCTGGTACATAATTTCATTGATAATAACCGGATTGTCACCGTTCTCGATTGTCAGCAGAATAGCAATGAAATCATTTTCAGTGTAATTGTCTCCGGTACATTCCACCAGTACTGCCAGAGAATAGACACCCCCCTTCAACCCGCTCAGTTCCCAATCCAGTATCAATGAGTCTCCATAATTCAATTCCATGTTATAATTATTCACAGATAATATTTCATCCTGATCCGGAAAACCATCTCGATTTTTATCGCTAAAAACGGTGAGCCGGCAGTCTGTGACCAGGTTTTTGCCGTAATTTTTTAATGCAGCATGCAGAATGAAGCTGCCGTTCTCTAGGGGATATTCAGGGTCGGTCCAGACGGAATCTATTCCCATATCTGTTATCCTGGGCGAAACCGAATTCTCAAACCCGGGTGTTCCGTGCAAATTCTGTGAATTTTTCCAGTTTAAAATAGCATTATCAGGGGTAAGAAATATTTTTTCATCGGAATATCCCGGCAGATTATCCGGCGTATAAAGGTAAACCTGGACGGTATCCCCTTCAGAGGAGATCAGAATAACCGGCTCACTGGCGGTATTTGACCATCCGTAACGCCCGAAACTTCCATCTTCAATGGTAAGTACCAGGGCTGCCTCCGGTATTAATGAATCATAAAGTGATGAGTTGTCGAAATAACTGGCATCCAGGATAATACCATACTGCGAGGGTTGGATAACGAGACCGGAACCGGCATCCATCAGCAGATCCGGTTCATCGGCATCTCCTATCGTCCAATTGGAAAGATTAACGGAATCCAAACCCGGATTAAATATTTCCACATATTCATTATGACTTTCCAGCGTATCCGGATCGAACATAATTTCGGTAAGAATGATCTGAGCATGGAGTATTGATAAGACAGGGAACAACGTATTTGATACAATCAGATAAGAAACTATCTTAGAGCCAAGATTCCTAAACACCGCAACAAGTGTTCCATTAAGATTTCTAAACATAATGACCTCCCTCTCCCAAAGGTTATTGTTTAAAAAGTACGAGCCCCTCCTTCCAATTTTTCCAATGTAATAACTGTATCTTTACACTCCCGATAAAGGCTTTCATGGCCGCTTTCAGGGGAACATTTTGGACATCATAAGAGAACCAACCCTCAAAATCTTCCTTTACTCCGGCAATTCCAATAAATTTCAGGCGTCCATCCAGAAAATAGCTGTAAAGCTTTTTATTTTCCAAATCAATCCGCTGCAGCTGGCCGGTGAAATTTATATCTGTATGTTTGAATTCACTGTATACAAACACAGGTACATTCATTTTACCTTCAGTACGGGCCATAGCCCTGGCATAATATAGTAGAGATAAACTGTCAAATACCTTTTCGGGGATGGTGACCGTACAGTCCGCCTTCACTGTTCCCTTCCCGTTTTTTATCTGCTCGATATGGATAGCAACCCTCTTCTGATCGTATTGAAAATCATAGATTGTTAATAATGTATTACTTCTATCACTCTCCACACTTTTGAAATAATGAGAGTAAAAAGAATCTGCATCAATCCAGCTTTCATAAACATCGTGAAGAGTAATAAAAGGCAGACCGGGACTTGAATCAATATTTATCCGGCAGCGATATACCAGGCGATTATGCATGGTATCCGGCTCAATTACCGTCAATGTTAACTCTCCCAATTTTATAAAAGACCATTTGACATGATATGTGAGTTCTTCTCCGACAGTCCAATTAAGGTAGGGAAAGTCACTTTTACCACCTAAGCCCAGAAAGTATGAACTCAATAGAAGAATGATAACAGTCGTTGTCCGTTTAAAGATCATATATTAAACGAGTTTTCAAATTTATTCAGACTAATTTCCGGAATTACAATATCTTTAAGTACCTCCACAAAATAACGGTCCGTCATTCCACCTATGAAATCGCGGACTTTCTCAGCTTCATTAGTTGAATTAAGGTAAGATTCATGGTTAGAAAGTAAAAAATGTTTATAAATCCTGGAACTCTGATGATGAGTTTGCAGATCTTTCAAGAACATATCGAATAAAATCTGAAATCCTCTTTCAATTTTACTATGATCCTTTTTGAGATACTTACTATGATAAATTGAACTATAATTAAATTTTTTGAGTCTGAGTAGCTTACTGGAAATCTGTTCACTGAAACAGATCTGCGATTTATCGTGACTGTTATATACCACATCCTTGACCAGTGTGTCAATGATTTCACCATTGGTTTCACCAAGTTCTTCCCTGAGGTCCTGCGGTATATCATTACGTTTTATCAGACCGATACGGATAGCGTCCTCAATGTCCTGACCTATATAGGCAATAGTATCTGAGATCCTTACTACACAGCCTTCCAGGGTAGCCGGCATCATTTCCACCTCTTCCCCGTTTTTTCTCGCTGAAATATACCGTTCCAGATCCTCATCGGTTTTATGGGGTTCCGGACTCAGCTTTTGATTGTGAACTTCTCCGTCATGGGAAAGAATCCCATCTCTTACCTGAAAAGTCAGATTTAATCCCCGACCGTGTTTTGCTACATGATCGACAATATGAAGGCTCTGAATATGATGATGATACTCTCCAATTGCATGTTCAACACACAATACGGAGAGGAATTTTTCACCATCGTGGCCGAAAGGAGCATGCCCCAGATCATGTGCCAGAGCAGTGGCTTCTATCAGATCCTGATTTAATCCGAGAAAACGTCCAATGGTTCTGGAAATCTGGGCGACACTCAAGGTATGAATACTGCGGGAGGAAAGCATCTCATCCAATTGTGATGCAAAGTAAATCACCTGGGTTTTGCCTGAATAGCGCCGAAAAGCCCCACTGTAGAGGATGCGATCTCGATCCAGAGCAAAGGGACTTCTGGGATCTTCTGGTTCCTTAAATTTCCTGATGGCCTGATGGCTGCGAACCGCAAGTGGTGAAAGACCGGCTTCCGTCTTTTTAATCACCTTTTGCTGGAGGTCACGGAAGAATAATTCAATCTCTCTTTTACGGGAGGAAATTTCAGCCATTCCTTACTCCGACCGGTTTAAACAGCGGGTCATCCCGCCTGCTATTGATTACAGGCATATATTATTTACTGTTCCAGTGCAATCCCGCGATGAGCATCGTTCTCCATTGTCTGCACCAGCTGAAAAATATTCAGCTGGTCCCTCTTGGTAAAAAAGGATAACAGCATAGGCATATTTACTCCTGATAGTACATAGTAACCTGGATGGGAGCGGGCAAGGAGACGCGCGACTGTCCAGCAGTTTCCCCCACGTAAATCCACCATAAGAACCACATTCTCTGGTTGCCCTTTGGATTCGATTAATGAACTGATCTTGTGAACCACTTCTTCCGTGGTAAATTTCTCATTACTGAACGGATATACATCATCCTTATGTCCCAGTATCTTGTATGCGGCCTCTACCAGTTCAAAAGCCAGAGAGCCATGGCAAATAACAATGCTGATCATTCTATTCAAAATCCTTATCCAGGAAATCCCGCGTTTTCAAATCCAACAGATGCTTTCTTTCCTGCTCTCTCATTTTGGCAATTAACTTTTTGTTAAATTCATTAGGTGTATGATGGCCATAAATCTTTAAAAGCTGGTTTAATGCGATCGTTTCAGCAATAACCGTAATGTTCTTCCCGGGATTAATCGGTAAAACAACCAGAGGTATTTTTACTTCAAGAATGGTGGTATAATGTTCATCGAGACCTGTGCGGTCATAGTCAGATTTGGGATCGAAGTCTACTAGCTGCACCTCTACTTCAATACGCTTGTGGACACGTACGGCCCGGATCCCAAAGGTACTGCGTGTATCGATGAGCCCGAGTCCCCGGATTTCCAGATGATGTTCGGCCAGTTCCCGCCCTTCTCCCATCAGGATCTCATCTGCTTTTTGGGTAATAATTACCACATCATCGGCCACCAGGCGATGTCCCCTTTCAATCAGGTCCAGTGCGATTTCACTTTTACCAATACCGCTGCGTCCGGTGAAGAGAACTCCAATTCCATATACATCTACCAGGGATCCATGCACGGTGGTTTTGGGTGCAAACTCGTTATTGAGGTAATCCCCCAGATAATGAAAAAATTCCATTGTGGGATATTTTGTGCGAAAAACACAAATTTTCCGCTTATCCGCAATGGGAAGAAGTTCTTTCGGCACAGTGTTATTATCGGTAATCACGATACAGGGCAGTTCAAATCCTAATACTTTGCCGAGGCTGGCTTCACGTTCCTTTTCTGACAAACTGCACAGGTATTGTACTTCTGTGTTACCAAATATCTGAATACGGTCACTGGTAAAAAGATCAAGAAATCCGGTGAGAGCCAGCCCGGGCCGGTGGAGTTGTGGAGTGGTTATATTACGGCCAAATCCTTGTTTGGTATTCAACAGCTGCATTTTTAATTTCCTGCGGTTATCAGAATACAGGGTACCAACAGTTAAAGTGCGTCTGAGCATAGCCATCCTCTGATTTATATAAGGAAATTTAAAAGTTTTCACAACGGATGCAACGACAATTTGTTAATTGATAGGAGAAAAATATTTATATGAACTCAATATAGAATAAAAGAATATGATTATATCCTTAACTCTGCAAGCAAAAACAAAAAATGGTAATGTTTCAAGGATATGCCATAGTCACCTTTACCGCTTGATTCCATCCTTTCCAAAGGGAATTGGCTGACAAAATCCTATCGGAAAAATGCAATTCTGAGGTCACACCCCTCTCTGATCCCCTGCCCAGTCAGTCCTTTCAGCCCTGGCAGGAGGAGTAGAGGCGGCTGAAGATTTAGAATTGTCTCTAATGGTATATTGATACTTCAGTATATTAAAAGTGCCTTATCAATAAAATAAAGGGTAAATGAAGATAAAAAAAGCTCCCGCAGTTCTGCGGGAGCCATTATTCAGATAAAAATTTTATGCAATCTTATACCGTCACAGCCTTCTGTTTTGCAGGTTTACGCAACCTATCCTTATATCTTTTCAATTGTCGTTCCGCTCTCTCTAATGCTAAATCAAAAGATTTACGAATTTCATCCGACACTTCTTTGATAACAATCTGTTTATTGAAAACATTGATTCGTATCTCGGTATAACGGTTTAATTTTTCCCAGCCCAGAATCACATCCATATCCAGAATATTATCATAAAACCGGTCCAGTTTTTTTACTTTTTCCTCAACATAATTTTTCAAATCATCCTTCATCTTGAAATGCCGGGCAGTGATTTTGAAATTCATAAAATCCTCCTTATGAGTTATGATTTATCTTTACACATCTCTTTTCGATCGCGGGTGTGCCTTGCGATATACACTTTTCAGACGATCCATGCTCACATGAGTGTATATCTGGGTGGTAGATAAACTGGAGTGACCCAGTAATTCCTTTACCGCCAGCAAATCCGCTCCACGGTCCAGAAGATGTGTTGCATACGTATGTCTCAGTACATGCGGACTCAAATGGTCCTGCTCAGAGACTTTTTGTAAGTATTTTTTTACCATGCTTTGAACAATCAAAGGGTAAAGAGGCTTGCCTTTTTTATTTATAAAGACGAAAGGGGAATCACCCGAATGTTGAAGAATTTCTTTTCTCACCATGAAATACGCGGTTACAGCATTTATTGCATATTGCCCCAGCGGCAACATTCTTTCCTTGTTTCTTTTTCCTTCTACAATAATTTTATGGTCTTCGAGGTAGATTTGTTTCATTCTTAAATGAATTAATTCTCCCAGACGTATCCCACATCCATAAAAGAGCTCAAGTATGGCCCGGTCGCGCAATCCTTCAAAATTGTCTGCTGCCGGAAGATCCATTACTTTTCTGATCTCATCCTCATCCAGTACAGTTGGAAGGGTTTTGTCCAGTTTAGGAGTATGTATATGAATCACGGGATTCTGCTGAATCACATTTATTCGCTGAAGATATTTAAAGAAAGATTTAATGGCAGACAATTTACGGGAAATGCTTCTTTTGTTAAGACCATAGAGAAACAATTCTTCGATAAAGGTTCTTATATTCTCTTTATCGACTGATTTTGCCGGAACTTTATGCTGTTTAAATATCTCTTCTTCCAGATATTCAATAAATTGGCAGAGATCGATCTGATATGACCTCACCGTATAGGAGGAATATCTTCTTTCCTGTTTCAGATATTGAACGAAGCGCTCAAGATTTTCCCACATCAGTCCGCATTATTTTCATTCTTTTTAAATTTACAGGATGGGCACTGTAAAAACGTCCCACTGGAACGGTTTGTTTTCTCAACCATTATGGGATAATCGCATTTCGGACAGGTAAGATTTACAGGTTTATCCCACAAAGCAAATTTACATTTCGGATAATTGCTGCAGGAATAAAAAATCTTTCCTTTTTTTGATTGCCGCTGCACGATTTTGCCATCACATCCATTTTCCGGACAATCCACACCGGTACTGATGGGCCTGGTATTTTTACAGGCCGGATAGTTTGTACAGGCCAGGAATTCACCATATCGTCCCCGTTTAATCTGCATGGGGGAACCACAAAATCCACAGATTTCCTGAACTTCCCGTGGCTCTGGTTCTTCAATGGGCCGGGTATTTTTACACTCCGGGAAGCCTGTGCAGGCATAGAACCTCCCGTTACGTCCCCATTTAATTACCATGGGACGTCCACACACATCGCAGATTATTTCAGTCTCTTCCTGCAATCTCTGCTTAATTTCTTTTTTCTTTTTTCTGACCCGCAGCAGGGAATCGTGAAAGGGATGGTAAAAACCTTCCAGGGTATCCTCATAGGTGGTCTTCCCGCGTTCAATTTTATCAAGATTTTCTTCCATTTCCGCAGTGAACTTTACATTGAAAATTTCTGGGAAATGCTCCACCAGAAGTTTAGCTACGGTTCTACCCAGGTCTGTAGGTTGGATGGCCCTGTTCAGACGATCCACATACTTTCTGACAAATAAGGTAGAAATTATCTGAGCATATGTACTGGGTCGACCAATCCCCAATTTATCCAGCGTTTTTACCAGGGTACTTTCCGTGTATCTGGGAGGAGGCTGGGTAAACTTCTGATCGATAATCAGTTCATATAAGGAGAGTATTTGTTTTTCCTTCAAATCTTTGGGAATATTTTCCGCCTGTTCCGGGGTTTCGTTTGAATCTTCCGGATCCGCCGGTTCTTCCTCATAAGCAACCAGGTAACCCCTGAAAAGTATAATTTCACCTTCAGCCTTAAATTCATAACGACCGGCCTGAATAAATACCAAGGTTTTTTCAACCTCGGCAGGCTTCATTTGACTTGCCACAAAACGGCGCCAGATCAGTTCATAGATTTTCATCTGATCTGTGGTGAGATATTTTCTCAGCTTTTTGGGTTCATACTGGGGCTGAATATAGGTTGGCCGGATAGCTTCATGGGCATCCTGCGAACCTTTGCGGCGGGAATATCGGGACACCTTCGCCGGAAGGTAATCTGTGCCATAAGAACCGCTTATGTAGTTACGCACTTTCTGAATTGCCTCCTCACTCACACGTGTGGAATCGGTTCGCATATATGTAATCAGACCCACATTACCACCGGGCCCCAGATCAACGCCTTCATAAAGCTGCTGAGCGATGCTCATCACCCTGGAGGTAGTCAGCCGAAATCTTCGGGAGGCTTCCTGTTGGAGAGTGCTGGTAATAAATGGCGGTGCCGGATTCCTCGATTGAAGTTTTTTCTGAATGGAAGCCACCCGGTATTCTTCATTTTTAAATGCTTTTTTATGATTCTCTGCTTCTTGCTGAGTGGCAATCCTGAATCTGGCCGGATCCAGACTGTTACCGTCAATTTTTATCAGGCGGGCTTCGAACCGCTCTTTCGCACCTGTTTCTAAAACAGCATCTACCGTCCAGTATTCCACCGGGTTAAAACGGTCTATTTCTTCTTCCCGCTCAACAATCAAACGCAGAGCGACGGACTGAACACGCCCTGCACTCAAACCCCGGTAGATAGTTTCCCAAAGAAACGGACTAACCTGATAACCTACTATTCTGTCCATCACCCGCCGGGCCTGCTGGGCATTCACCCGAGATTCATCTATACGTCTGGGGTGCTGAACCGCATTTAATACCGCATTCTGTGTGATTTCATTAAATTCCACCCGGGAGATCCGTTGATTGGAAGAATTGATAGCAGTAGCTATATGATATGCAATAGCTTCCCCTTCCCGGTCCGGATCTGTAGCCAGCAGGACTTCGCTGGCTTTAGCCGCCTCTTTTTTTAATTCGCTGATAATTTTACTTTTACCCTTGATGGTGACATAATCCGGGCGAAAGCCCTTATCAATATCCACCCCAAACTTGGTTTTGGGAAGATCTATAATATGGCCAATCGATGCTGCAACCTTATAATCTTTTCCAAGAATTTTGTTTATCGTTTTTGCTTTGGCGGGGGATTCGACAATAATTAATTTTTTCGTTTTTTCACTCATCTCAATCGTTCATTAGGAATTATTAGTACTTTCTCCTCTAGAATCTGTGTACCAGGGCTGATTTGATAAAGAAACATTACCAACCGGTACCAGTTCTGTGAATTAATGCCAAATTCAAACGTTATCTGATTATAAAAGATCCCTTCACCTCCGGAAAAAACCGCATTAATATTATTTTTATGGATAAAAGTATGGAAGTATTCTTATAATCTGACATTCTTCAGGATACCCTCTAATTCAAATTTAAATAATATTCAAACGAAGTCAACAGATTTTTCAACTGAAATATAATTCTACATTAAATATTTTATTTTAACTTATTTGGATAAATTCAAACATCTTTAAAATTTCTTATAAAAATATTTTTTATTTATTATATGAATAATATATTTGAAAATAAAAGCTAGAGATCAAAATGGATCGGAGAAAATTTTTAAAGTATACTGCAGCCGTTGGTGCAGGAACCATCATTTGGGGTAATCCACTGCAACTACGGGCAGCAACTCCTGATGTGGTGTGGGTAAGCGGAGGAGAACCGGCCGATCTTCTCTCTGCCGCCCTTCGTAGTTTTGGGGGAATAAATGCATTCATTTCCAGGGGGGATGTTGTCGTTATCAAACCAAATATCGGTTGGGACCGTGCACCGCAGTTTGCTGCGAATACCAATCCTACTCTGGTAGCGGAAATTGTAAAAGCCTGTTATGAAACCGGTGCAAAAAAAGTTAAAATATTTGACCGTACCTGTAATAATCCTCAGAGATGTTATAAAAACAGTACCATTCAGGAAACGGCTGAAAAATATGGGGCTGAAGTGGAGCATGTTCGGGATTTCAAATTTAAAAAATTCAGTCTCCCGGAAGGAAAATTACTAAAAGAGTGGCCCATTTACCAGGATTATCTGGAAGCTGATAAAGTGATTAATATGCCCATAGCCAAGCACCACTCCATGTCCCGTGTAACGCTGGGTATGAAAAACCTGATGGGTGTGATGGGTGGAAACCGGGGGGAGATTCATAACCGTTTCAGCACAAAGATTAATGATATTTGTTCCCGCATATTACCCGGTTTAACCATCATCGATGGCTACCGCATTCTGATTCGCAACGGACCCAGTGGAGGTAATCTGAATGATGTTAAACTGACAAAGACATTAGTAATGAGCCCATGCATGGTAAGTTCTGGCATTGGAACTTTTCAATCTCAAAATAAATGAAATCCCCTATCTGCAGGAAGCGGTAAGCCGGGGTTTGAACAAGTATAAAATCCAGGACCTTAATGTAAAACGTATACAACTGTCATAAATATGGCCAGATTTCGCCGCATCGTACAGATCCTGTTTTTATTTTTCTTTATATTTCTTTTTCTCCGAGCACGTTATCCTTACGAGGTAAACCTGTCCAGTGATGTTTTTCTGCGTTTTTCGCCGCTCATTCCCGTTTTTTATTTAATTGATAACCTTTCTCTTTCCCTGATGTTCTGGCCGGCGCTGCTCATTCTGTTCCTCACCATTTTTCTGGGAAGATTTTTTTGCGGCTGGATCTGTCCCCTGGGTACAACTCTGGATATTTGGGACAGAATAATTAAAGCCCCATCAAACAGGACAAATGGAAAATGGCTGAAAATGCGTTGGGTAAAATTCGGTATCCTGACCTCGGCAATTTTTCTGGCAATTTTTTCATATAACGTCTGGGGATTTTTTGATCCACTGGCCATTTTTACTCGGATTACTACTGTTATTATTTATCCCGTGAGCACATTTTTTTCAGAAAAAATTTTAGTACTGGGCGCCAATTTATCTTTTCTGGAATCTGCTGTGTATCCTGTCTACGATGGATTCAAGTCTATGATCATGCCAGAGAGTCAGTCCTTTTACCAGTCGGTTTTCTGGACACTGCTTTTGCTGGTTGGAATCCTCACTCTGGAAAAACTGTCCAGGAGATTCTGGTGCCGCAACGTATGTCCGGCCGGTGCCCTTCTGGGTATCCTTTCGCAGTTCAGGTTGTATGAACGGGTGGTAGGGGATCCATGTCCGGTTTGTAACCGCTGCCAGACGGATTGTAAAATGAACGCCATTCCAGCCGGAAATGTAAAGGAAACAAACAAAGTTGAATGTATCGAATGTTTCAACTGTGGTGAAAAATGTCCACCGGAAGCAAAATCTATTACATTTCGCCTCCGACTCAATCCTTACCACACTCAACCGGATTTTTTGAGAAGACAATTTTTGGCTTCCGGTGCCGCGGGCCTGGTGACATTGGGATTTTTTAGCGTCGGATTAAGCCATAAGACATCTTCGGACAGATTTCTCAGACCACCAGGTTCACTTCCCGAAAATGAATTTCTGGACCGCTGTATTCGATGCCTGGAGTGTGTCAGAATCTGTTCCTCTAATGGTCGCTGTTTGCAGCCGGGTGATTTTGGAGTCAGTTTACTGAATTTATGGACTCCGGTGGCCATCATGCGTGAGGGTTATTGTGAATATAACTGTAATCTTTGCGGCCTGATATGTCCCACCGATGCCATCCTGCCTCTGACGTTGGAGGTAAAACAAAAGACACCAATCGGACTGGCTTACTTTGATAAAAATATATGCATCCCTTATGAACGGAATGAAGACTGCCTAGTTTGCGAGGAACATTGCCCTACACCGGATAAGGCCATAAAATTTGATGTGAAAGAGGCCGTTTTTTCTGACGGTTCACGCAAGAAGGTAAAATATCCTTATGTGGTCAGAGAGCTGTGTATAGGATGCGGAATTTGCGAAGAGAAATGTCCCTTGCCGGGAGCTCCGGCTATTTATGTAACCCGCACAAATGAAAAGAGATGGGAAACACTGCCGGCAGGTGCACAACTAAAAGCTGGCGCCCAGTCCTGATATCTTTTGCAGTTTTATTATAAAATTAAGGCTTAAGTTTTTCCGCCTCATCAATGAGCATGACGGGAATGTCATCTTCCACGCGATAGACCAGCTGACAGTGCCGGCAAATAAGCTTGCCATTTTTATCATTTTCCTTATCGGGCTGGTATTCCAGATCTCCTTTGCATTTCGGACAGGCCAGAATTTCGAGTAATTGTTTATCCAGCATTTTCATTATCCTTATTTATCATTAATGACTATTACTTTTTCTCATTTGTCCAGAAACCCATTTGAGAAAATTTCTCTATCCGTTTATTTACAAGTTCCCCGGGAGGAATTTTTTTCAGGCGAACAAGTTCCTCCAAAAGATGTTTTTTCAGGATTTTGGCCGCTTCCTCATGATCCCAGTGAGCTCCTCCATGAGGTTCTTTAACTATTTTATCAATTATTTTCAATTCCAGCAAATCACGGGCAGTCAGTTTCATTACCTCGGCCGCCAGAGAGGCCTTGGCATTGTCCCGCCACAGAATAGCCGCGCAGCCTTCCGGAGAGATAACTGAATACCAGCAATTTTCCAGCATAAGAATTACATCACCCACACCAATGCCCAAAGCCCCGCCGGACGCACCTTCACCAATTATGGCAATGATAATAGGCACCGGCAGATGTGACATTTCCATCAGATTTTTTGCGATGGCTTCAGCCTGTCCCCTTTCCTCGGCTCCTATTCCCGGATAAGCACCGGGGGTATCCAGAAGGGATACAACCGGTATATGATATTTAGCTGCCAGGTTCATGATTCTCCTGGCCTTACGATAACCTTCGGGGTGTGCCATTCCAAAGTTACGGAAAAGATTTTCTTTGACATCACGGCCTTTCTGGTGCCCTATAATTGCAACACGTTGATCATCAATCATGGCTAATCCGGCTACTATGGCCGGATCATCTGCAAAATTGCGATCTCCGTGTAACTCCACGAAATCGGACATCATGTTTTTTATGTAATCAAGAGTATAGGGACGGTCCGGATGCCGTGCCAGCTGAACCCGCTGCCAGGGAGTCAATTTTGAATAAATATCTCTTTGAAGACTTTCGGCTTTTTTAGATAATCGTTTTATATCTTCAGAAAGATCCAGTCCGGTATCCCGGGCATAAATCTCCATTTCGGATATTTTCTTTTCCAGTTCAATTATGGGTTTCTCAAAATCAAGGATCATCTTGAAATTTTTCTTCAACATAAGTTATCCCCAATCTAATAACGGCCAAAAAGACTGAAAATTTTGAGTTTCCAGACCACAAACATTGCTTCCATAATAATTTTCTTGGACATTTTGGAGAAACCTACCGTCCGGTCATGAAAAATTATTGGAATTTCCTTAACGCGGAAACCCCTTTTCCAGGCTTTGAAGTTCATTTCTATCTGGAATGAATATCCGTTACTGCTCACTTCATCAAATGGGATATTTTCCAGAACGGCTCTGCGGAAACATTTGAAACCACTGGTACAGTCTTTAATGGGCATACCGGTGATTATCCGGGTATATTTGCTGGCCATAACACTGATAAACAATCGCATCAGAGGCCAGTTGATGACATTAACACCGGTGAGATAACGCGAACCGATAACAAGATCAGCATCTTCAATCGCCTCCAGAAAAGCAGGAATTACCTTGGGATCATGGGACAGGTCGGCATCCATTTCAAAAATATAATCATATTTTCTGTCAATCGCATACTCAAATCCTGCTATATAGGCAGTACCCAGACCCATTTTACCTTCCCGCTCCATCAGGGCAATTTTCGTGTGCCCTTTCATGTATTCTTTTACAATGGCCGCCGTCCCGTCAGGAGAATTATCATCAATAATAAGAACATCCAGATTGGGGATATTTAATCCCCTTACGTAATCAAGCACCTTAAGAATATTATCTTTCTCGTTATAGGTGGGAATTATTACCAGCGCCTTATCGGTTTTTTCAGTCATTTTTTTTCATCTTCCAGTTGAGGAATATTAAGGACTCATTTATAGACCGGGGATTATATCCTAATTTATTTCTGGCAAGATCTATTTTCAGACCACCGTAAAGAGGACGCTCCGCCAGCTGTTTCAACTGCGCGGTTTTAACCGGAGAGATTAGATCCGCATTAAAATTAAAGGTATCAGCAATTGCTGCGGCAAAATCGAATCGGTTAAGATAATCTTTCCCAGCCAGATTATACAAACCCAAGGCTGCCTGTTCCACCACCGAAGAACTGCCAAGGGCAAGATCTTCAACCAGTGTGGGATTATTATACTGATCCGTCACAACTTTTATTTTTTTATCATTCATTAAACTTTCAAGCACCCACAGAAAAAAATTCTTTTTCACCTCTTTCCCTGTGCCATAGAGAACACAGGTACGCACAATGGTAAAATGACATCCAATTTGGCGTAAAACATTCTCAGATGCAAGTTTTGATTTACCATAATAACCCAGAGGGACCGGTCGATCTTCTTCGCCATAGGGGCCTTGTTTTCCATCAAACACATAATCGGTGGAATAATGAATCAAATGAAAATCATATCGCCTGGCCAGGTTTGCCAAATTTTCAACACCCTTAACATTTACCTGCCAGCAAAATTCCTTGTTGCGTTCACAATC
>Ga0315555_1000449_pt1 | contig 29073 bp, 19 predicted proteins | sample SalMarSW160380MG_FD_202113 | JGI IMG/M metagenome (GOLD analysis project Ga0315555, IMG submission 202113) | Salt marsh sediment microbial communities from the Plum Island Ecosystem LTER, Massachusetts, United States - Salt Marsh Sediment SW1603-80 ... | reverse complement strand
TATATAAAATTGTTGAAAAATATGAAATCTCAAACTCTAGGATAACTGAAGTTTGTAAAAAGTATGAAATAAGTAAACCACCAGTTGGTTATTGGAGGAAAAAACATAACTAAAAAAGACATGTAAAACTAATAATAATGTTTTTTTTTGAAATCCATTATCCTAAAATCTTTAATTATTAAATAATGATAGAATTATTTGATAAAATAATTTCTAAAATAAAGAGTGTATTAAATGCCCTATTCTTACATAACAATAAATTGGAATCTTCCTAAAATTAATTCGAGAAATGAATTACGTAAGTATGTTGTGCTTAAATTTATGGAAGAGAAACCTGGACAAGGTACTGGAAAGTTAGTTTCTAGATATAAATATAATGTCGAAAGATTCTTAGATGGAAGAAAATTGTATTTAATAAGACCTGCTCAATATAAGATGGGGTTTGATTTTCAAATATGGATGGAGAATTGGAATAAACTTAATCTAAATAAAATGCCTAGTTATAAAGATGTCATTCAAGATTTAAAATACAAACAACTGGAAAACCAAAATAAATTTAACTTTCTCCTTAAAGCAATAAACCAAATTTATATATGCGAAGACGATGATCGCATATTAAAATGGCTACAAGAAAAAAAAATTAGTTTTTCTATTGGTGAAAATATTAATATCTTACTGAAGATTATCAAATGGATGTTTATCGAGCAAGATATAAGATATTGGAATTTTAGTGGTCGAGTAAAATTAAAAAATTATATTAATAAAAGCTTTGAATTTCCTACTTCGCAAGATGACGGTCTTTAAATATAAAGATATAGAAATACTTTTTACTAATTATTGAGCTGCCTCATTTTTCCAAATATATAAACGATTAATAATACCACTTTCTAGCATCCAAATTTCATCTTCCCCATTAACAAGGTCTAATATGCTTCTAACAAATAGATTTTTAAAAATAAATCTGATTTGATTTGCCTCTACTATCATCTCTCTAGTAAGAGAAGTATTATTCAAATCTTCATTAAACTGTTTAAAATCAAATGATACTTGATTCATAATTGGATTTCCTATATGAAATATGAAACGTACAATTGCGGTAGTCTCATCTATTATATAATTTTCTCCTTTTTCTCTAATAAGTGCAACTTCTGCAAATGTCTTTAAATCACTTAGTTTAAATCTACCCCTAACACTTTGGATTGAATATCCTCCAAATCGCTTGGAAATCCAATTACATATTCGTTCAATATATTGAACATCAGATTCTTCTTCATTTTTTGGAATAGCATTAATTAATTCATTCTTAGGAATTCTGTTTAAAGCTAATTTAATAGTATCCTTATAAAAAACCTCGTCCAATGACGACCTTAAATCATTTTCATTGGTTAAAGGCATAAAAAATTCAAAGATCATTAATTTTCTGAAATATTCTTCTATATAATTCGCTTTAATCCTCGAACTTTGCGAAAAATATGCTTTAAACTTTTCCCACTTAGAAAATTTTTTGAAAACTCCTGAAACCAAGAATTTACCGGGATCATTCGGAGCATCTTCTAAAATATGTCTAAATTTCTTTGAAAAATATGTATCAAAATTATCTGGATTTGGATAATTTACAAAATTCTTAAATTCCTCTTTTGAAAATGCATCAGGTGATCTTGAATGATTCACTAAAAAAATAAAGGCATTTCTTACGGGTTGTTCTGGTTCCTCAATATTTCTATCAATAGAATTCATTTTATTCATAACTTGGATTTAGATTTAAGCAAAAGATACTTACTACCGATTATAAATTGAAAATAATAGAATAATAAATTTTTGGATTCCTTTGATTTTTAATTTAACCAATAAAGAAGAAAATTATATTGTTAATAATTTGAAATTAATAGAACCTTTATATTTCCTCTTTTCTCTGCATTACAATTAATAGCTCTTCTAGCACCTAGTGTAATAATTTTGTATTCTTTATATAAATCTTGAATATATTCATTATAAGAATTACTTAATATAAGCTTACAACCCCGTTTATCCAATTTTTTAAAAACATCGAATAATTTCTGTTGAGAATCTTTTCCAAAATTTTCTTTGGTGTAACTTGTAAAAGAAGATGTTCTTGATATAGGATGATATGGAGGGTCAAAATAAACAAAATCGTCCTCTTGAGCATGCTCTAAACAAATTTCAAAAGAACCATGGATTATTTCAACATCTTTCAAAGCTCTACTTACAGCAAATAGATTTTCTTCGTCACAGAAGTTAGGATTTTTATATTTACCAAATGGTACATTGAATTGTCCTTTACTGTTAACCCTATATAGGCCATTATAACAACATCTGTTTAAATAAATCATTCTGGAGGCTTTTTCTATACTGGATAATTTATTAAACCTTTCTTTATCTCTGTCTAAAGTTCTTATTTTATAGTAATAATTTTTTTCATTCTTATGAGTTTTTAATAATTCTATTAGTTCTTTTACATTATCTTTTATGACATTGTAACAATTAATTAATTCTTTATTGATATCTATAATAATTGAAAATTTAGGTTTCAAATAAAAAAGAACTGCTCCACCGCCTACAAATGGTTCAATGTATTTATTAAAATTTTTCGGAAAATATTTGTACATCTGTAAAATTAATTGTCTTTTACCTCCAGCCCATTTTAAAAAAGGATGGGGGATTCCATTAGATAAAGTATTATTTTTTTTTTTATGTAAAAATGTGTAATTACGTTTATTATTGGAAAAATCTTGAGTTATATCTCTAAACAATAATTTTTCCTTGTCAGACAATTTTATCCCTCAAAAATTTGATGCAGATCTTTTTATCCTATATAAAGAAAAATATTAAAAGTACACTTATCAAGTATAGTTAATAAAGTTACATATAAATAATTAGTTATTAAATCCATGATCTTTTATATTAAATTTATAATTAAAAAAGTTACATGTAACTTTTTAAATTATTTATATTTTATATTAATGTGTCCGACGAAAATGAACTAAACCATATTCTAAACAACTTAGATAATATTTCAAAAGGCGCTAATAAATTCATAAAAAATTTATTATTAGAATTAACAAAAATGAAAGAAATTCTGCATTATTCTAGAGAAAAGATATTTATACCAGATAAATTCTTTAATGATTTTCTAAAACCGCAATTAGAGGAGAAGAAAAAAATGACGAAAAAAGAAATGTTTAATTTATGTGAACAGAGGAGAAAGTATGATTCTTATAATACTTTAAACAGTTATTTATACAAATTAGAGATAAATGGATTTATAGAATCTGAGAGAATAAAGAATAAAAAACGTTATATGTTAATACAGAAAGAAAAGTAAATATTTTCTTAACTAGAGTAGATTGAATCAAATGTTCTATCTTCAAATTGAGTAAGTATATCTAAAGCGTTTCCATGATACAAAATGAAGTTTTTCTCTTCAAAATAAGGATTTATCATATTATGGTAAATTCATTATAGAAATTATGAAAAATTAATCCAGCTGGTTAAGAGAATATAATATCTTTTAATTATTAACTTTAAAGTTTAATATTAACAAACACTTAATATTCATGTAAGAAAATCATTAACTTATTCAAATTGTAGTAGAGATTTAAACATGATAAATAAACAAAGATTTGAAGAGTTATTTAGCCAACATGTTATTAAAGACATTTCTGAAGAACAAATTGATATAGTTCTTTCAGGACAATATGGTAAAGCATTAGAATTATTAAGAGATGCAGAGGCAACTGGATTATTTCCTGCTTTAGTTGGACCTCCGGGAGTTGGAAAAACTATTTTATGTCGATATTTTGCTGGTCTAAGGGCAAAAGAGAAGAAAAATAAGAGTTTTTATTGGTTAACTATGGATGAGAGTATAAAACCTTCTCATTTTGTTGGCTCTTTTGATCCAGCGATTACATTAAAGAAGGGATTTGTATTAGAAGCTTTTAACCCCGGACCATTATTAAACGCAATGCTAGAAGGAGGTACTTTCCTAGCTAATGAAATTAATAGAGCTACAGAATATTCTCAAAATACATTATTAGAGCCTCTAGAGGAAGCTTCTATAGGTATTCCCCATTTAGGGCGAATAAAAGCAGATAACGATTTTTTCTTTATATGTGCAATGAACCCCGAAGAATTATCAGGAACTCATCGCTTATCTGAAGCTTTAAAAGATAGAATAAAAGTTTGGATCAAATTAACCTACCCAGATAAATCCACAGAATTAGATATCATAAGAATAAATCTACCAGAACATTTCATTATTGAAGAATCTGAATTAGAATTAATTTATTCAATTATTAAAGAAACTAGACAAAATAAAATCGATATTGAAATACCCGCTTCTATAAGAGCCGGAATTGCTATTGCTAAATTATTAGCAAGAAAAAGACTAGTAGAAAAAGAAAAAAAAGTGAAAGAAAAAGAATCTGTATATGTTTATCTCTCAGAAATTGCCCGTCATGTTTTATTGGGAAGTTTAAAACCTAAACCCGGAGTAAAAGTCGAAAATATTATAGAGAATATTATTCATAAGACCTTAGGAGGGTAAAATTATTGGGAGTTTTTCCTGAAAACCCATGTGAATTTAGTGTGGAGTTTATTAGAAGGATGAGAAATCATCCAGATATAATCCAAATGCCCTCTCCAAGGCAAGTCTTATCAATACCAAATTTAATCTTATCAAGATATTATCGTAAAGGATCTATTACTCCAAATGATTTTATTGAAATTAGTACTGTTACCTCATTTCCAGATAATCAAAATTTAGCGAAAGATATTGCCTTTGAGATTCTCTTTCCAAATTACAAGAAAGACTTAGTGAAATCATTCTTTGTTGAGGGTGAGAATGATAATTTTGAGGATGAATTGAAAAACTCTGGAATCAAATCGGAATTAGACCAATTGCAAGATATTATAGATGAGATTGAATTTTCAAAATCATTTGATTCAGACATGATTCAACAATTAGAAGAGTTTATGGAACAATTAGATCAAAAAAGGCATGAAGAACCATATAAATCAGCGCTTAATTTCTTCAATGATGATTCTGAGTTATATAAAGAAGAAATAACCTCATTTGAAAAATTGCTTGAAGAAGCAAGGAACCGAATGCTACAAAAAATAAATTCTTTAGATCCTAAGGATCTTAAAGCTGGTACTAACCTAGGATTAAATGAATTAGTGCAACAACAATCTTTAAGAGAATGGGAAAAAATTACTAGTAAAGCTTTAAATAATCGAAATATTGAGAATGATTTAAAAGAATTGTTAAAATCAGGAAGTTTAGAAGATTTACTTCAATCTATGAAATTTTTAAATGAAACTAATGCCATTTCTAAAGAACAATTAGAAAATCTAAAAAAAGAACTTCAAAATAAGATTGGTAATTTAGATCAATTATTTCAATCAGCAAAACACTTAGGTGAAACTCCCAATTTTGATCATAATCAAGTTTTAAACAATAGTTTAAATCAATCTTCATTTGAACATAACTTCAATTTAGCAAATTCACTTGACCAATTTTTTGGCACTAATCTAAGAGGTTCATTATTAGATACTTTTGATCAACAGAATAAAAATTCCCAAATGAGTCTTTCACTTGAAACTTTAACAAAAACTGCATTTACAAACAAATCATGGAATTCGCTATTTAATCAAGCATTAAAAAATGCAATTAAGGAAGCAAATTCTCAAAATAAAAAGAATGAGGCTTTTAAATCACTTACACATCAATTACAACAACTAATGAACAGTTGTCAAAATATGTACTGTAGTCAAAAAATGGCTCAAAACATTCCAAATCTCATGACCTTAACTTTGGAATCTTGTGACACACCGTCCCACCTAAGAAATGCAACCGAATTTTTAAGAAAAATCGGTTTAAATCCAACATCAGAAGTTATTGAAAAGATTGGAAAGAAACTTCAAATGCCTGAAGATGAAATTTTTGAATTAATTGAACCCACTTATCAATTGTTAAAAAAGCTTGTGGAAACTAAAAAAGCAGATTTTCAAAGGCTAAGTAACTTATTGAGTCAAATTCAAGATCAGTTAAATTATGAGAGGATAAAAGAATTAACTGCTATAGCATTAGCTTCTGATAATAGAGATGCTTTAGGAGCACTAGGAAATTTTAATTTAAGTGATGCTTTAAAAAGCGCTCAACAAATTGGAGGCCAAGAAGGCGAAAATAAGATGATTTCTTGTTTATCTGCTGGTAGTGGAGAAAATCTAATTAAACAATGGTTTATTCATCGCAAAAATCTGCCAGAAACAACTAAACAAAAAGTTAAAGAATTAGCAAAAAAAATGTTAATTGAATTAGGCATTTATTATTCACGAGCACGTTTAGGCAGTTCTACAACAGGACCGATCCCAATTAATATAGTAAGACCTTATTCGATTGGGGATGATTTTGAAAACATTGATCTTGAAGAAACGCTCTATAATATATTAGAAAAAGGTAAAAAATTAGATCATATTGAATATGACGATTTTTATGTTTATGAAACTGCTAAAGGGCTTCGAACTACTTGTTTTGAACTAGATATTTCAGGTAGTATGACGGGGGATAAACTTGCTTATATGAGTATCTGTGTAACGATGTTATGTTATGGAATGCGTAAAGATGAACTTGGAATCGCTTTTTTTGAATCAAATACTCATGTTTTGAAAGGATTGGATGAAAAAAAAGATCTAGAAAAATTAGCAGATGAGCTTCTTTCTGTTACTGCCCGAGGGGGAACAAGAATACAAAGTGCCGTTGAATGGGCAAATAAACAATTCAAGGAACACTCTAATTCACGTGAAAAATTAAACGTATTGTTTACTGATGCTGAACTTTTCGATATTAAAGAAGCTCTGGTAGAATTTAGGAAAATGCGCTCTTTAGGTGTTGATTTCATATTAGTTTGTCCAGAAGCTTCGTATAACTTAAAAGAAGCTAAAAAAATAGTAAAAGTTGCTGGAGGACAATTACTCACTATAAAAGATTGGAATGAATTTCCAAAATTAATTTCAGAAATAATTAAATCAAGATTTTAAAAAAAATGGTAAAAAAATCAATATCAAGTCTTATAATTGAGAAATTTGGTTTAAATTTATATCAAAAATCACTTAAATTTCTTACAAGTAAAGTTAATATTATTGATATTCAAGAAGATCCAATACTAATTAGAAGTCTTATTTTAGATTATGAGCGTGAATTTCATCTTATAGTTGATAATAGGGATAACGAAATTTTTCATGATTGTCCCGCTTTTCTTATTCATTCAGAAAGAGAAAAAAAAATTTGCATTCATTTAATAAAATTGTTATTAGTTATTAGAGATTCTCTTGCTCAAAAAATCATAGAAGATTTCAACAAATATAATTTGACTTCAGAAGATTTAGGTTCAAAGAAGAAAAGTAAGAACTTTAAGTTATTAGCAAATCTTTGTTTTGAAAAAAACAATTGCGTAGAAGCATTAAGTTATTTGAATAAAGCAGTTATCAATCAATTCGATAGTGAAAAAATTATAGAATCATTCTTGAATACAGCAATTAATAATAATTTATTTATTGAATTCTTTGAATTTTTAGAGAATGGGTATGAAAATGAATTAGAAAATTACTTTTTGAACTTTAATGATCATATCGAAAGAGGGTTTAAAAGATTTTTAAATACAATACCAAGCTACTCATTTTTCAACATTCTTAAAATTATTGAATCGATTGATAAAATATCAGAATTTAGAGATATTTCTTTTGTTGCTTCATATTTCGATAAGTTAAAGGAAATGGTAAATAGTTCGGATTTAAATGCTAAATATTTTGCAATTTATTTTATAAAAAAGAATTATGAAAAATTAATTATCAAAAATCAAGCATTTAAGGACTTAATTTCTGAAGCTCAACTAAATTATATAAGAACCAACCTATTAACATATTTTTTTTCTGAAATTGATAATTTCTGTATAATCGAGAAATTAAAATTATTGAAAAAGCAATTTAAAGTAATAAATATTCCAAAAGAAAAATTCTATGATAAGTATAAGAATTATAAAATAGAAATTCAAGAATTGGAAAGAAAAGTATATCTCAAAAAATTTGCATTTTTAAAGTTACTGATTGAAAAATATAACATAAAAAGAACGAAAGGAGAATTTAAAAAAAAAAGAAATACTTATGTTGTAAAACACGATGAAGCTAATTTAAAGAATCCTGTTTATAATTATATTATTTCCCGTATTGGCTTTTTTGGATTAAATGATCAGACAATAAAATCTTCCGAAATTGGGATCAATTATTTCATAATGAAAGAAATATTTTTAGATGATTTAAGCAGTTTTCAAGATGTGTTCTATTATAGACAACAGTTCTGGGGTGAAATGGATAATTATGAAATAAAATCAATTGAAGGGTTAGCTTTATCGAGTGAAAGTATAGAATACAGTTATGATGTTGAACATGGATTTTCTGATGATGTAATGATTATAGAATGGAATTTGGCAAATAAACCAATTCAAGGAAGTATAATCAATGCATATAGTTCTCAAATCATAATTCCTGATTATAATAACCCACTTTTTCATGATTTAAAACCATTTGATTTGTGTTATTGTAAAAAAACTCCTGTAAAAATTGAGAGTAACATAATTAAAACTGTAAATGTAATTAAAAAATGTTCATTTAAAGAGGCTATTGAGAGTATTTCAAAAGGAATGGAATTCATAGAAGGATATTACAGATTATCATTAGTTAAAGCAGTACTAAATAAAGAAATTGATCCATTTTACGCTCATGAAATAGTAGTTAATAACCAAAATAGAGTTTTTGTCCCTAAATATAATGCTTTCATTAAGGCTTTTAACGAATTTTTATTTGACTTTATTTTTAAAGAAAGAGATTACATCTTTGAAGAATTAATAACCAGTGTTGAACATAATACTAATCAAATTTTAACTTTATTAAATTTGAATAATGAATTAGCGGGGTTAGATCTGCCCTACAATGAAATTTTAAAGGATTGTATTTATCCAAATATTAAATTAAAAGAGTTCAAATCAAGATTTTTAAATAAAATCCATTCCATTATAAAAAGTATCTTAAAAGAACGTGAACTTGGAAGTACAATCTTTTTTGACTTGAAAAAATTACAGCATACTCCATTCTTTAAATACTCTAATGAAATTCTTGAAATTAGAAAAAAAGAATTTGAATCTATGGAAATTCACAGATTTATTGATAATAATGAGGTGCTTTATGAGATATCTGAAATTTACAAGACATATTATGGTAAAAAATTCTTAGATATTCTTCAAGCAAAGGATCTACTAATCTTAAAACCCGAAAAATTTAAAAAGTTCCATGATATAAGTTCAAAATTAAATCTAAACGTTAACATTGTAAATGTTCACAATTAATTCTTATTATAATCTTCAAATTGTAATTTTCCATAAACAGCATCATGACCTGGTATAAACCAGAATTTACCTTTCCGTATTTTGCAAATTGCTTCTTTTAGATCTTCAGAAATTCCATTAAAATTACTTTTCCCTTCCCATATTGCATATTCGCTGCAATTTTGTGCAATTAATTTTTGATATATTGATATATTCCCTCTATCATATTCAGATCCTCCTAGAACAATTGAAATCAAATCCAATAAGGGGACAATATACTGAAAATTTAATTTGAAAGGATTTTTTTGATCACTTAATTCTTCAACTCGAGCTAATACACCTTTAGTAAGTTTTTTTTTACAGAAAGGACAAATGTCAATATTAAGTTTAGGACTACAAAAATAATCTTTTTTGTCAATGTGTCGTTCTGATCTATGACCATCATAATAATATTTGCCCTGTGATGGTTTAAACTCATAAGTCTTAACAATTTTATTTTTTTTAATCGAATCGATTAAATTTTGGTAATTTAGTTTATTCAAATCGAAAATTGTAGCCTCTCTTCCTAATCTATGAAAATTAGTAGAATGACTGTCAGAATTAGATATTATAGAAACTTTATTAAACTCTGAAATACCTCTGATCATTAATGGATCTGCACTTAATCCCGTTTCAATAGAATTTATATAATTTATTCCAGTTCCTAAAGCATCTTCCATCGTATTAAAGTGAGAGATATATCCAAATAACCCAAAATATGGTGTAAATATGTGAGCAGGTATTATCTCAATATCCTTATCTATTGATTTTAAACTAAAAATAAGCTTTTCTGGAGAATTATAAATTTTTGGTCTCCCTTCTTTAGCTAGGTTGCCATATTGTGAAAATAATTCAATTGATTCTTCTACTTTTTCAAAATTTGGAAAAAGAATAATGAAATGAGCTTTTTTGAATTTTAAATGGTTTTTCCAAATAGCTTCAACTTCAGTTTGTAATATAAAATTAACATCTGGCACTTTTGGACTATAGAAAATTCCGTTTGAAGTTTCTATTAAATTACTTTTTAATTCGTTTAACCATAATGGGTGAAGACAATCACCCGTTCCAACTAACTGAATCCTAAAATGATTGGAAAAATTGTGGATTTTAGTTAATTAACAGTAGGAGCGAGGATAGATTCGATTTGTTTTTAAGTAAGAAAGAAAAGTAGAGTGAATACATAAATAATCAAAAGGGGATTTAGAAATGAATTGTTATAAATAACTAATTTCTATGAGTTTTTATTTAAGAAAATAAAAAAAAGGGGTTAATTTATAATTTTTCATTCGTTTATAAAATTAACCAAAACTTTGCGTGTTTATTAATAATGAACTACCATATAATCAACGTATAAATAAGCTCTCTGCCACCATGTATGACTATAAAACTGTACATACCAAACAACTTTGTTATTATCTAAGTTATAGATCACTGTTTTCCAATTTGTTATAGATTCCTGATAATCATCACTTGTTTCATCTCTATAATAAATTGTTACCGTCAAATAAGTTCCTCCTTGAATATACTTGAAATACAATTCTAAGGTATTACCTCCACCAACGTCAGTTTTTTCATAGTAAAACACTCGAACGCTTAGAAAATACTGAAACGCCTTTCCCTGAACAATTCCGCCTTTCCATGAAATAATATCATCGTCAATAGTAAAAAAACTGTATTTGTCACCTCCTAGTTCAACTCCTGTAATAGTAGTATAGTCTTGAGGAACAACTGTTCCACTGAAACCAAGAATGGATGGTGTAATTGCTATAAAAATTAAAAACGTTAAGCTACTTAATAAAGTTAAATTCCTTTTAGATTTGATTTTGACTCACCTTTAATTATTTAATTTTAATAATATTCTATCTTTTTTTTTATATATCATCTATTTTTGTCAGATTTTTGGTAATATTATTTTATCCTTTCTTTATAGATATATCTTACTCTTTTGTCAAAAACCTAGGACACGTGCTAGGACACGAAATTACTTTACATAAAATTCGTAAATCGTGACAAAAAAACATTCCGTATAACACATAAGACTAAATATTTTAAAAAATTAAAATATATATCAATTATTTAGAAATTTATACAATTCATTCATTTAAAATATTAGAGTATTCTTCCTCAAGTAAATATTATTTAAAAAGACAATGACAGAAACAGTTCTTATATTAGAAAATCTATATAAAAGATTTGGGAATTTAACAGCTGTTAATAATGTAAGTTTAGAAGTTAAGAGAGGTGAAATAATTGGATTTGTTGGTCCTAATGGAGCTGGTAAGACTACAACGCTAAAGTTAATTGCCAAATTAATAAAACCAAATTCTGGTAATATTTTTATATTGAATAAACAGGGAAAATTACAGAATCTTCAAGGAAATTCAAAAAATTTAGTTGAAATGGGATTCTTAATAGATATACCTCATTTTTACAATTCTAATCCTTATCGATTATTAAAATATATCGCAAATCTTAGAAATTATCCTAAAGAAAAATTAAAACAACGAATAGATGATCTACTAACAGTCTTCAACTTAACCAAATGGAAGTACAAGAAGGTTAAAAATTTCTCAAAAGGAATGATTCAAAAATTAGGTTTTATAGTAGCAATTATACACGATCCTGAAATAATAATATTAGATGAACCTCAAACAGGGTTAGATCCTAATGCTCGTATTGATGTACGAAGATATATAAGATCTCTTCAAAAAAAAGGAAAGACAATATTTGTTGCTTCTCATATGTTATATGAAATAACTGAAGTTTGCGATAAAATTGCATTAATAAATCAAGGTTCAATTATTGAATTTGATACATTGGATAATTTAGAGAATTTACTTAGGACTAAGGAAATAATCTGTGAGCTTCTAGAGCCAATCCCAATAGAAAAGAAAGACTTAATTATAACAAAACTTATTCAAAGGCTTAAACCGTACTTAGAGAAAAATTTAGACCCCTCGATCTCTACAGACCCTATTAGTTATAATTCACAAAAGAAAAGTTTTACAATCTATTATAATGGAATGGACTTATCAAGAACCAATATATTGCAAATTTTAGTCAATGATTTTAAGTCTGATTTTACAATTGATTCATTTTCTAAACCAAGAACTTCACAATTGGAAAGATTATATACTCAAATAATAAATGATAATGCACAATAACCTAAATTAAATACGAAGGGTATATGAAAATGAATTCATTAAATAATTTTTATTATAAAATAAAACCTGTTTTTCATACGTTTATTTTTGAAATAAGACTTCAGATGAAAAAATTTATCATTTTTCCAGTCGCAACCATTCTTCTATTATTTTTAAATAGTTATCTACCATATATTTTATACACACCTTTAGAATCTTCACAAGCTTATTTTTATGAGTTTGGAACTATTTATTTTATCATAATAATTGTTTTAGCAGTTAGTATCTTTTTTGGAGGTATCATCTGTTCTGAATTTAAAAATAAGACGGGTTTAGAAGTATTACCCCTCATTAATAGATATAAATTGCTTATTGGGAAATATTTTGCAAATTTGATCTTAGTTATTGGAATTGTAGCTGTTCATTATTTAACAATGGCACTTTTTGGTTATAATTTCTATGGTGGACCACTACTCAAAACTTTACTATATAGTTTTGGTTTTGCTGTATTATATGTTCTTGCCCTAGGCAGTATTGTGACTTTTTTAAGCTCCATTATGCCATCAATAACTCCTGTAATTGTAATTATGAGTGGATATGTGCTGATACTGGATAATATTCTTTCTTTTCTTATTTTGGGAATAAATAGTGAATTGGAACCATTATATTCTTTAGGTTATCTTTTTACTATAATTACAAAGATTTTTTTTCCAGATTTTTCTACAATGGAAAGAAGAGATACTTTTACTGGAGGATGGCTTTTTCCAAGTATAGAAGGAGCATTAGCATTATTATCATTATATACTGTAATATTCTTTATTTTTAGTATTATATTATTTAAACATAGGGAATTTTAAGATTATTTTAAAAATTAAACATTTAATGGATAGGTTGAGTGTGAATAATATATGATACACAAAAAAAAAAGCACTACATTCAGGTTAATAATTATATCATTACTTCTAATTCCATTAATAAATCAATATCTAATTTTTATAGCATACGCTAATGCAAATTACACTAGTAGGTTAGAAAAAGGTACACAGATTTTAGAAGTTAAAAAATATGACGACCAAACCTGGAAGAACACGGTAAATGTAACATCAACCCCCCGCGACTGGTTTGGTGGAAATTCCGATAAGATTGGGGCAAAAAGCAAAACTACACTATTAGAGATGGGGCACCGTGATTTTATGACTTCTTCTATCTTTCATACTTTAATATTTACAAACAAAACTTCATCTATTTTCCCTATTGTTCGAAATTATGGATATGGTGAGGAATATATAAATGAAAACTATACATATTATTATTTCGCTTGGGAATATTCATTTCATTATTGGACTTTTACAAGCAGTGAATTTAAGATACAACCTGATTTTTTCTATGATCATTCAATTATTTTGCAAAATCCTCAAAACATTAGCCAAATCTTAGATAATTATAATGAATTTGCAAGTACAATTAATAATAATGCAACTCTACAATCACTAAATATTTCATTTCCGCTTTTAAGTGGAGATTATTTAGTTTGGCAATTTATAATTAAACGATTTGCTATAGGAAATCCAATTAATGATTATTTGACCACATTTACAAATATCCTTGATTGCAAAAATACAACAATTCAGGGTAAAACACTAATATTTCAAAGACGTGGGATAAAAAATTATACTGTTGAAGTATTTTATAATCCTCAAGGAATAATTGAGACATTTAAGGTCAAGAACTCAGAGGGATATGTTTTTTATGAAATTACCAGTTTTTACCCAAAGATCGTCTTCTATATCATATTGGGAATATTAGCTGTTTTTGTTATGGGAATAGTAGTACTATTTATTATCAAAAAGAAAAAGTTACAGAAATATTATACTCAAAATTAATTTATGAGATTGGAAACAAGTGAATCTTAGTTGAAAATTATGAGCAAATTACAGATAAAAAGAAGAAATAATATATATAAAAACTTTGAAACTAGAAAATTCTAAATCCTGATGAGCAAATGCTTTTGAAAGGAGTTTATAATTTTGATAATATTATTTTCTCGATACGTTTGTTCTATTTCTTTAAGAAAATCTTAACCATGGTATCGAATCTCAATATCCATATCTATTGATTTTAAACTAAAAATAAGCTTTTCTGGAGAATTATAAATTTTAGGTCTCCCTTCTTTAGCTAGGTTGCCAAATTGTGATAGTAATTCAATAGATTCTTCTACTTTTTCAAAATTTGGAAAAAGAATAATGAAATGAGCTTTTTTGAATTTTAAATGGTTTTTCCAAATAGCTTCAACTTCAGTTTGTAATATAAAATTAACATCTGGCACTTTTGGAGTATAGAAAATTCCGTTTGAAGTTTCTATTAGATTACTTTTTAATTCATTTAACCATAATGGGTGAAGACAATCACCCGTTCCAACTAATTGAATCCCTTTGATATTACAATTAGAGGCAATTTTAAAGATGTCAATGTTTTTACTTGCTCCTCCTGAGAATTTACTATGAATATGTAAATCACAAATCTTATACATCTTTCTAGAGTTGATTTTATTGAAACTTGTTATACTTTTTCAATCAATTTATTTAAAATCATAAATAAAATTAGAATTAAAAATAAATATAGATTAAGTCCGCATTAATGGTAATTCTTATTTAATAATGAAGTTAGAAATTATTTTTCTAACAGTATTTTTATTATTTAGCATAAATTTTATTTACGTAGAATCTGAAAGTTTAATTGATAACAATTAAACAAAATTATAAACATATGAAAAAAAATAATTTCCAACACCCATCAAAAGATATTGTTGAAAGTAAAGGTACTATACTTAGAGGAAAAACAGTCTGTATGTGCTTAACAGGTTCGGTAGCTGTAATATCTTCTCCAATTGTAGCTCGAGAACTTATGAGAATGGGTGCGGATGTATTATGCGTTATGTCTAAATCTGCAACAGAATTAATAAATCCATCCTTAATGGAATGGGCAACAGGAAATAAAGTTATTACTAAATTAACTGGAGCTGTTGAACATATTTATCTTGCGGGGGATAGACCTAAAAGTGTAGGGAAAGCTGATTTAATTTTAATATGTCCCGCAACTGCTAATACAATTTCAAAAATTGCACATGGAATTGATGATACGCCAGTTACAACAGTAGCATCAACAGCATTTGGATCTTCTATACCAATTGTAATTGTTCCTGCTATGCACGAAAGTATGTACAAACATCCCATCTTAGAACAGAATGAGATGAAATTGCGTAATTGTGGTGTTGATATCCTAGGTCCTAGGATTTCCGAAGGAAAAGCTAAAATCGCTAGAATTGATGATATAATTGATAGAGTAATTGATTTATTAATATCTAAAAAAGATTTGGAAGGAAAGAAAATACTTATAACAGCAGGGCCAACTAGAGAAGCAATAGATGCAGTTCGGTTTGTTTCAAACAAATCCTCTGGAAGAATGGGTATCGAATTAGCTAAAGAAGCTTCTGCTAGAGGTGCTGATGTATTATTAATTGCCGGAGAATGTTCGGTAAAACTTCCAGATTATATAAACATTAAACACGTTGTTTCTATTGATGATTTTATAAAAACTGTTAAAGAGGAAATCTCATATAATAATTATGATTTTTTCATTTCATCAGCAGCTATAAGTGATTATAAACCAGTTGAATGTATTGAAGGAAAAATATCCTCTGATAATGTAGAAGAATTGCATGTTAATATGACTTTAACACCGAAGATAATCGATGTTGCAAGACAAAAAGATTATAATTTATTTATTGTTGCATTTAAAGCTGAAACAAATGTTTCTAAAAGTGAATTAATTGAACGTGCGTATAAAAGACTCGTCAAATCTGAAGTCGATTTAATTGTGGCAAATGATATTGGTCGAGATGATATTGGTTTTCGCAGTAAATACAATGAAGTATTTATTATTGACAAAAAGAAACATATTACTCATGTAGAGAGAAATACTAAAAGGTATATCGCATCTAAAATAATTGATGTAGCTATAGAGACCTATCAAACGAGAAATTCTTAGATTTATAGTATAGAGTCTATTTTAAAGACTTTCTTTGAAGACTCATCAACTTATTTTATAATTTATAACCTAATGATAATATTTAAATATTAAATTATTTACTCTTAGAAATGAAGAAAAAATTAAAGTTTGAGCAGATAATGAATACCTAGAAATTAGAACTAATTGTAAAGATTGTATTATTTTATTAATTAGTTTAGTAATAAGAGTATATATTAATAATTTGTTTTAATAAAGATTGATTAAGAAATTACTTTTTGAGTGCGTTTAAAATTACATCGAAAGAAGAAGGAAAAATCAAACAAGGAACCATCGCAGAATATATGCGTAAGAGGACACAATTAGTCGGTTTTGAATTTGGGTACTGGAAACATGTGCAATATTGTAGTGAGTTCCTGGACAATGCATTAGATGCCATTGAAAGTTTTCAATGGAAACAATTAAAAAAAAAAGATTCCAAAATCAAATTTTCTTTGGATCAAGAATTATTTTTAGAAAAATTCTCTATTCTTGAGGCTGCAAAGGAAGAAAAAAGATCTCAGCACTTAGATAACGAAGCAAAACATACTTTAATGCAAGAATTCGGTATTGAATCCACGGAATCCGATAATACTATTACTCAAGAACTAGAAATTAGAGAAGAAGAATCTGGAGAAATAATTGATAAAGAAGAATTAGAAGTTGAGGAGGAAGTCAAAAGAATAATTGATGACATGCAAGAGATCATTAAACCTGTTGAATATATTATTGATGTAGAACCTATAGTAATTGTCCGTCTCAAGGAATATGAAGCTGCTTCATTTTTAACTTCTGAAATTAGCCAGAAAAATATCATGAGCTTCACTTTTGAAATATTTGATAATGGCACGGGAATGTCAAAAATTGATTTAAAAAAATTTGGAGGATATCTTGCCTCCTCAAAATCTATGGAATTAAAACAAACTAGAGGAAGTCAAGGATTTGGTGCACCAAGTGCTTTCAGTGATGCTCAAAATACAACTGGTAAACCAGTTGTTACAGTTTCAAAATCAAGTGACCAAGTATATGCTACTTGCTCAGAATTTTTCACTACATCTAAAAATGAGAAAAAATATTTAATTCATCCGACTGAAATTGACAGTCCCTTTTTACATGGTACTTATATCAAATTAAATTATCTAAATGTAAGATATGTTAGGGGATATGTTGAAAAATATATTGAAGAAACAGCATTTATGAATCCTCATGTTACGCTTATTTATATTGATCCCTTTGGAAAGGAAAAAATTTATCGAAGATTAGCTACTTCTTTCCCACCCGAACCTAAATATGCCAAACCTCATCCCTCGTCTACTAATATAGGAGATCTACAGGATTTAATTACAAAATCAGAAAATAAATCTATATCGGCGTTTTTACAAGATAATTTTGTTAGAATGAGTTCAAAAATAGCTAAAGAAATTGTAGATATTGGTGAACGAGATTTACAAGACAAATTAAATTTACTAATATTAAAAGATGGTTTTGTAAATGTAGCTAAGAAAAAAACAGATCAAATTTATTTCATGCGAGATGAAAAAAAAATATATGGGCGTTCTACTAAACCACGAGACAAATTAATGATTTATCAAGTTGAATCAGAAGAACTTAAAGAAAAATATTGGGATTTCATTTCAAATTATAACAAATATATTAGAGATTATGAAAAAATTAATAAAGAGATAAAGAAATTAAATGCCCAAATTGAAAAAACAGTAACTAAAAAAGAAATAACAGTTATCGAAAGAGAAATTAAAAATTTTTTAAAAAAAATTGAGGATGTCAGAAAAGAAAAAGATAAAACTAAGGAAGATTTAAATCTTTTATTTAAAGATGCCAGGGATGGGTTGATTGAGCAAAAAAAATTTAAGAATAGAACAGATTTTGAAGCTTTAGTTAATGAGGTTCAATTATCTAAAGTAAAACCTGTTGACTTAACAAAGGAGCAATTTAATTCTCTATTCCTTGCTTTCAAATCAATAAAATATATGACCCCTCCAACAGACACAGCAATTCCAGTAGGAGAATCAATTTTAGAAAACACTTTAATTAAAGAAATTGGCTTAAAAATTTCAGATAATATCGATGACTTTGATATACCTGTCGATACAATTAGGCAAACAACTGAATTATTATCTGATGAAAAAAAGAGCATGTTAACAAAAGAAGATTCAGAAGAACTTATTAATTTAAATTCTGAAATATTGGGAACTATTGATATTATCGATTATACTTTTGATTACCAACAAGTAAAACAAACAATTGAAGATGCTCTTAGCTTTTCTGATATTGACTCTATAGAAAGCTATCATGATGTATTTGACTATTTCCTTGAAACTTTTACAAAAGATAATGATTTTGTTGCAGCAGAAACAAGAGCTCCTACAAGCGGAAAAGGTTTAGCATATGTAGTTGAAGCAGTAATGGCCTATTCCAGAAGTATTGAAGTACCAAAGCGATCAAGAGATGTTTTATCGAGGTTTGTAAATAGGACACCGAAATTGAGAGATAGTGCAGATTGTGCTATAACAAAGGCAGTTCAATCAGTCAATTGGAAGAATTATAATCTTGAAACATATGATAATAACTTGCCAAGAGGGCCAATAAAACTATTAGTTAATGTTTCTGGACCATTTGTCCATTTAATGTTTAAATCACAATCAAAAAATGCCCTAGCTGATGATGAAGATTTAATTAAAGAAATAAAATATTGTCTCGAAGCAATAGGAAGAAGATTACGAGTATATATCAATAGAAGAGCTAATATGCATAAAAGAGAAAAAAGAGCTAGTTTAATAGAGAAATATATTCCTATATTCGTCAAGAGTGTATATAATATCGCATCTCGGGGGGAGAGTAAATATAAAGCAAAATTGGATGTTAAAGAAATTGAAGATTTAATGAAGGGAGCAATAGGTAAAAAGCCAGTTCCAGTTATTATACAAGATTTAAAATCCGAAAAACCTGAAATTAAAGAAATAGAAATTAGAAAAGAAGAACAAAAGGAAGTTGAGACCCTTAAAGAAGAGATTGCTATTAAAAAAGAAATTCCTATCGAAAAACCGAAACCAAAAATAGATGTAATTTCTAAAAAAACCTTACTTAATTGGACTGTAAATGAACTCAAAGATTATTGTAAAGAGCATGATATTATAATACAATCAAAAGAAAGGAAAAATGAGATTATTAATAAGATTTTAGACTCATTTTCTTCTGAGAGAGTTATAGAGAAACCAGGAAAAATTGAACCTTTGATTTCAGAAATCATTATAGAAAAGCCAAAACCTTTAATAACTTCTGCTAAGGAAAAACCTATATCAACTATAATTCAAAAAGTACCTTCAAAACCAAAATCAACTCAAACTACATTGCCTATTATTACTACTGATAAAATCGTTTCGGTATTATCAACCGAGTGGCAAACTATAAAACACCTTATTTTTAAATTAAAAATTAAAGATATGATGGATGCTCGATACCTTCAATTGAAATTAAAAGAGCTAGAACGTAAAGGAGAAGTGTTAGTTGATGTTAAAATGGGTAGAAAACATTGGAAATTGAAATGAGGTATAAAAATGGCGAAAAAGCAAAATAATAATGTTTACGATTTACGAGCAGCAAAAGATTTATACTTTGAATATTTAGAGAGAGGAAAAGAGATAAAGGAAATTGATCTTCCACCAGGTACAGTAAAGATTGATGATCTTAGTAGAAAAGAAATGCTTAATAGGTTGTATAAATTAGTCGATAGAGTTCTTGAAAAGATTTATACAACTGGAAGACCCTCAATTGAATTGCCTTCTAGATCAAGTACAAATATCATTTGGGACGAAGAAAATGATCTATTATTACTCGGTAAACAAATTATGGAAAAACAATTTCACTCACTTACTAGTGTAGCAGATATCACTAGACTAATGAGAGTATTAGAGGTTGTCTATGAACTTCTAAATGAAGATATTCATGCAACAAAAAGGGAAGTATTCTATACTGATGTTAATTTGTTTCAAGAGCAAAAAAATAGCGATAAAAGTATTGAAGATGCTGCAACAATGTTATATACAACTAGAAATTCAACTCATATTGTAGCAGCCCCAAAAGGTACATGTGTAGGACGGTTAAGAATTCGCGATAGAAATGATATTATTGATTTAGAAGGATTAGGGAGTGGTGGGTGGACAATTTCACCGATGCTTGATAATATTGAGATAATTGAGTCAGATGCTGAATTTATTCTTGTAATAGAGAAAGATGCTGCGATGATGCGCTTGGCAGAAGCTAGATTTTGGAGAAAATATCCTTGCATCTTAATAACAGCTCAAGGTGTTGGAAATGTTGCAGTAAGAATGTTTTTAAAAAGATTAAGTAAAGAATTAAATCTTCCAGTATTTAGTTTAGTTGATAGTGATCCTTATGGTCATTATATTCACTCAGTATATTTACGAGGTTCAAAAAGGTTAAGTTATGAATCACCTTTTCTTGCTACACCAAATATAAAACTTCTAGGAGTATTGACGAGAGATTTGGATAAATATAAAATCCCTCAAGAAGTCCGGATTAAGATGAATAAACAAGACGAAAAACGTACCAAAGATTTACTAAACGAAGATTTCCTAAAAAAAAATAAAGCTTGGGAAGATGATCTTAAGTTAGCTCTTAAACTCAAAATAAAAGCAGAAATCCAAGCATTTGCATCTCATGGATTTAAATTTTTAACGGATAAATACTTACCTGAAAAACTCACAACAGGTGATTGGATATGAGAATCTTTAAAAAGAAAGATGGCGGAATCGTACAATTAATCGATAAAGATGATATGAAGGAATGGCCGATTGAATTACCTTTACTTTTCATCGAATATATAAGAAATAAACAATTAGAAAGTTATGGGAGTGCTAAAAAAGATGTTGAGTCATATCTCGATGAAATTATGACAGACGTAGCAATCCCAGGATTAGTAAATGTTTTAGAAGGAGATGATAACGAAAAAATTATACTAGCTCTAACTCGCATTGAAGAAATTTCAAAAAAAGATATTGAAATGGCGAAACCAATAAAAAAATATCTGAATTATCTTCTAGAAAAAAACGATAAACAGATTGTGAATTTAGCTCAGATCATTTCAAAAAATTTTACTAATGCTGAAAGAAAGAAAGAATTAGCACAAAAGAGGAAATATATGCGCGAAAAAGAAAATTTATTCCTAGAAGGCAAAATTAGTGGAGAAGAATATGCTAAAGCGAGAAAAGAATATTTAACTTTAAAAGAGTAATATCTATCTTATGAATTGGGAAAATGAAAAAGACAATTTTCATAATTTCATATTAAATAATAAAATTATTGGATTTTTTAAAGAACCTCTTAGATTAAAATCAGGTAGACTATCTTCCTGGTATATAAATTGGAGGAAAATAGCTTCCGACGTTTACTTACTCGATCAATTAACTGATTATATTCTTTTATTTATTGATTATTTAGGTTTAAACCCGAAATGTTTTTATGGTGTTCCAGAAGGAGCGACAAAATTAGGTGTTATTACACAATATAAGTGGGCAAGAAGACAGAAAAATTATAATCCTGGAAGTTACCCTTTGTCTATGGGTAGAGGTAAACAAAAAGAACATGGAGATCCGAAAGATAGATTTTTTGTTGGAATACCTAAAGGAGATACTATTATTCTTGAAGATGTAACTACTACGGGGGAGTCTCTAATTGCAACAATTAAGAAATTGAGAGATCTAAATGTGAAAATAATTGCTACTATTGGATTAACAAATAGAAACGAATTAAGAGATGATGGAAAGAGTGTTGAAGAGATAGTAAAAGAGCAAAATGCCCAGTATTATGCAATGAGCAATGCAATAGATTTATTGCCCAGAATAAATATGAATAAAGACATAAAGAAACAAATTGAAGAATACTTTAAAAATTATGGCACTAAACGAATTAATTTTTAATCTTTCTTAAATCTCTACAATTTAAATTATTTAAAGCTTAATAAAAATCTCTCCATATTTTAACAAAATTATATAAATACGTGTAAAACAATTTTTCAGAGTTAGTTAATCTTTTCTCATCCTCTAAAGATAATTCGGCCATAGATAACTTTAATAGTTTTAATAACCGACTATCAATTATATTGGAAGTATATGAATTATATCTATCCAAATCTATTTTTGGTCTATTTTTTTTTATTACTTCATTTTCCATGAACCTTTTAAATTCTTTTATCTTATTTAAAAAAGAATTATCATTTCTTTTGATTAATTTAAGATCATCTCTCTCACCTATAGCATAACGTTGAACATCAATGTTATCACATTTTTCTGTCGAAGCAACTTTTAAAATATCTTTTTCTATGAAGTGTATTGCAGAGAATAACTTTAATCGATATTTTTTACCTTTCTCAAAGGGACCGAACAATTCTCCTAATAGAGAAAAACCTTCAAAATCCTTTATACATTCCGTAATAATAATTTCATTTTTAAAGACAAAGTTTAACCTACTCAAAGAACCTGCAAATCGTTCTCCAATCACTTCCAATAATAATTTCACCAGATTTAATAAATTAATAAGTCTTTCTATACTATACAATAGTAATTCAAGAGAAATAAACATATTATTATTTTTTTAATAAATTAAAAACCTCGTGAAAATTTTGGTTATAGAAATAATACTGCTTATCGTCTTTATTATCTTCTTTTTAATTGGATTTTATATAATATATAAACAAGTTGCATTAGTTAAAAAAGGAGAATTGAGTAATAAAGATCGATTCCAATGCTTATTTTACGGAATTATCTTTAGTTTGTCTATCCTAGTAGTTTTTACTGTTGCTGTTGTTTTTACTGTAAGATCCCCTGATTTTTGGGACCCTGAAACTACTCCCCCAGAAGTCAATCCTCTAGCATTATTAATACCTTTTATTTGTTGCTTAATCTATTTAACATTTTATCCAATAATAGATTTCCTTTTTATTGCTCTAAGTAAAGAATCGGATGAAGGATTAACACCTTTTCATAAATTTATAAGAAATAAGATTATTATTCACTCAAGTAATAAAATTATAAACGTTCTAATTGCTCTAGTCTTTTTTCTCTTAATTTTTATTCTCCCTCCTATTATATTGTCAATATTAGGCTTACCTTTTATAGTGATTTGGGTAACATGGAGTCTAGTTTACCCACTAATGATATTAACTTTTTATGGGTCTAAAGGATATATTGCTGGACTTTCAGATGCTTATTATCATATTCCTGATGTAAGAAGATCAATTTTTCTTAATTTTGAGAATACCAAGAGAGGTTTAAACCAATTCAAATCGGAACCGGGATATTATATTATCTTAGGTTTAATGATTTTTGTATTTATATGGGCTTGGATTTCACTAATCCAGACTATAAGTTTCTTTTTTACAAGAGCATTAGCAATATCGACTATGTCCTCAGCTTTTGTATTTGTAACTTTATTTTTTGGTATTATAGGATATTTTACACGTTTTTGGGGAAGAAAAATAAAATATCGCGGTATTGATATTTATTTTGCTGCCTATTTAATGGCTTCTATAGGCATCAATGTTCTAGTTAATTTCTTAATTGTGAATCCTAATAAATTGTATTATACTTTTAATTTATGGACTATCACTAATCAAATCGTTCCAAATTATGTTATGTTTGCTTGGGCTGCTGTTATTGAAGAAATTGTATTAGTAATTTTTACTTCATACTTTTTTTTAGCAAGAAATAATGAATTTATCACTAATATTAAATATTCTAAAATTACTAAATCTGGCCAAATTTTTGATCCAATTCCAATATTCAATTTAATTAAACATCATAATATTAAAATAAGAAAACTTGCGGAAGAAACATTGATATTGATGTTTGAAAGAATTCCTTTAAAAAATGAAATAAATCTTAATAATTGGAAATTTAAAAATTCCGTGTTAGATGGCATATGTGAATATGATCCAAATTCAAGAGAAATTTGTATAAAAATATTAATTCAATTAGAAAAAGATGTTCCAGAGAAAATATTACCTTGGATAATAGAAGCATTAGAATCTCCTAATTATGATAAATGTGTCCCTATTACAAAAACACTTCTAAACGCAGATATAGATTTCGTTGAAAAAATACCTAAAGATTTAATTATTAACTTAATTGAAGATTCAGAATGGAGATTAAAATTATTGGGAGTAAAAATTTTAAAAAGACTGTTAAAGAAAAATAATGATTTGATTCATAAAGTTAATATTAAAAACTTAATAAACAACCCAAATAGTAAGGTTCAAGTCGAGATTCTAAATATTTTGGCAGAATCTTCTTATGTACTTCCTATTGATACTATAATTCAAAAAATATTTCATATTAATAATGAAATTAGCGCGGCAGCAATTAAAAATCTAAAAAATCTTGACTACAAAGATATTGACAAAAAAATGATTTCTAAAATTATTCCTCTGATGAAAGATCCATCTAGTTCTGTAAGAGCTTCAATTTATGAGGTTTTAGCAAAAATAGGTAAATTTAGAAAAAATAATATTCCAATTTTGCCTCTCTTTGATGGTTTAACTGATTCAAATGAAAAAACTCGACAAGCAGCCATAAATGTATTGGAAAAATATTTTGAAGAGGAACCCGGGTTATTAGATATTGACAATATAGTTAATAAAGTCGATCCAAATAATTATGAGGTATTAAATAGCTTTGTTTCACTTCTCGGAAGATTATGGAAATATAATCCTGATAAAATATTGACTTTTTTTTTAGTATTTATAAAATTCGAAAATAAACAATTAAGAGAAAATATTTCAAATATTTTAATAGAAAATTATAAAAACAACCCTGATTTAATTGTTCAGAACTTAATTAAAATCCCAGATATTACTAAATATATAACAAAAGGAATTATATCACAAACATTAATAAATATTGGTAAAAAAGATCCAAAAAATATAATTCTAAACTTAATAAATTATCTTAATGATGAAAATAATGATGTAAGATTAAATGCTCTTAATTCAATAGATGGATTGATTGAAGAATTTGTAAAATATAGCAATTTAAAACCAATTCTATCATTATTATATAAAGATAAAAACAAACAAGAAAAGAAAACAGCATCAAGTATTATATCAAAAATAGCTCAAAAAGACTCTTCTCTATTAAAACCACATATGTCTGAATTCTTACAGTTATTATCTAAACAAGAGTTATCTGTAAGAATAGCACTTACTAAATCTTTATTAGATATTGCTAAAGATTCCCCAGATATTATTCCAGTCCAAGAAATTTTAAATTTTCTTAACGATCAAGATTCTTTTATCCGTGAAACAAGTGCGAAGATTCTAGGGTATATTGGATACAAACTTCCAATTTCAGTTGTAGATGCTTTAATTAATAGAGCTTCAAACGATGATGAATGGATAGTTAGAGAGGCAGCGGTCACAAGCTTAGGAGAAATTATTAAACACGTTGATAATAAGGAAAAAATCATTGAAAAGTTAGTTTCTTTGCTAAATGATGAGCAAAATTGGGTTCAGAGGTCAGCCTTAAATATTCTATCAACTATTAAAGAGGTAAATGATTCTCATATCTCTTTTAATGATTTAATAAATAATCTAACTAGCATTGATCCAAAAGTTAGAGAAGCCTCAGCTGGACTAGTTAGAATTTATAGTAATCAAATCGATGAGATTTTTAATAAGATCGTAATATTATTAGAGGATGAATCAAAAGAAGTAAGAGCTAGAGCTATTAATAGTTTTGTTGAAATTATACAAGAAGTAGGACTTAATCAAATATTATCAAAATTATTAAAAAATCTAAGTGATGAAGGTTCTATTGAAACCCAACGTTCAATTGCACTAATTTTAGGACGAACTGCTAAATATGAAGATAAAGAGATTAAAAAACGAGTTATTTCTCTTTTAAAAATAAGATGTGAAATGAGTCAGGATCCTATTATTTGTGCAACCCTACAGCAACTAAAAGATACTTAATTTTTTAATTTTTCTTTAAAAAGAATTAAAAGTAATTCAATAAATCTTACACCGTCCCTTTTTTTTAATATTTCTTTATTTTCTCTTTAATAAAATAAGTCATTAATATTAAGAATTAAAAAATTACCAAGAATATTTTAGGCATATCAATAAAAATTAATGTGTTTTATCATGACAATCCCTTTACCAAGCTCTACTCAACCAATTAATAAAGTTCAACGCTTTGAGGATTTTTATCGTTTATTTCAAGAAAAACCAGGCGTATATAAGTATCAAGATCAAATTAATGATATTTACGCAAAAGGAGGAAATACTCTAATTATTCTATATGAAGATTTATTAGCAAGTGAACCAGATATAGCTGAATTGTTAAAACAAGATCCTGAAGCTTTACTTGAAGATGCTATAGGAGCATTTAAGAATTTATTAAAATTTCAGGGATCAAAACTTTCTAATCAAAATTATTTTGTCAGAATAACCACTAAAGAAAAAATAAGCACTTTATTTATCCCTTTAAGAGGATTAAGGGCAAAACATATTAGTACCCTAGTTTGGTCCAACGGTATCTTAGTTAGATGCTCTACCATAAGACCTAAGATAATAAAAGCCTCTTTTGAATGTAATATATGTGGAGCTCAATTTGATATTATTCAGTTAACTTCGAGAATAAGGTGGCCTAAATTTTGTGTAAATAAAAGATGTAAAGCAAGAGCACAAACAGATTTTAGACTTATATCAAAAAGTTCAGAATTTATTGATTGGCAAAGCGTCATGATTCAAGAGATACCAGAAGATTTGCCCGCTGGAAGAATTCCTAGATCAGTTCAGGCAATTTTAACACATGATTTAGTTGATACAGTAAAACCTGGGGATAGAGTTAAATTGATGGGAGTTTTTAAATCGGTTTTAGCCCAATCGACTAAAAGTAATAATTCTACATTATTCAAGACTTTTTTTGATATTAATTTTATAGATCCTGAAGATAAGTCAGAAGATACTATTGATCTATCTAAAGAAGATATGAATAAAATTGAAGCTCTATCAAAAGAACCATTTATTCAAAAAAAAATAGCGCGATCAATCGCTCCTGATATATATGGGAGAGAAGATCTTAAAATAGCATCAGCTTTAAGCTTATTTGCAGGGACAAGGAAGAAAAAACCCGGAGGTGGTTATAAAAGGGGTGATATACATGTGTTATTCGTAGGAGATCCTGGAACAGGAAAAAGTGTTTATGGTTCTGAAAAAATATATATTGGAACCGAAACATCAACAGGAATAATGTGGACTAATAGAAAAATAGGAAAATTTGTTGATGAACTTCTTGATGAAAATCTTTTTGACGTAATTTTAAAAGGAGATACAGATATCCTTAAATTATTAAATAATAATCCAATATATACATATTCAATAAATCCATATACTCTGAAAACTCAGATATCTAGAATCAATGAAGTAAGCAGACATAGGACCAATATTCTTATTCAGATTAAAACACAATCCGGGCGCGTTATTATTACAACTCCAAATCATTCATTTACTACATTAATAAATGGTGAAATGAAAGTAATTGATGGTAATGATCTTTATGAAAATTATAGCAATTTATATCTACCTATTGCGAGAAATTTAGATTTTAAAGATAATTGTGATTGGATTGATATAAGTGTATTTTTTGATAAAGAGGATTTGGTTAGCGCTAAAACAATACGTGAACAGGTTCAATTATATTTGAATGATGGAACTACTCTTAGTAAGGCAGCTATAATTTCAAATATTACTGAAGGAACATTTTTATCATATCTAAGAGATCTTGATGCTATACCAAACGAGGATTGGATAAGGAGGAAACGGGACAATACTTGGGTTCCAAGAATGATTGAATTTAATAATGAACTTGGAAGAATTATCGGATTTTATCTCGCAGAAGGGGATACCCCTAAAAGTAGTATAAGAATTTCAAATACGAATGAAGAAATAATAACAATAATTGAAAATGATCTTATAGATATTTTTGGGAGGGCTTCATATTACGATTATGATGATTCTATCCAAATTCATAATGCAAGTCTAAGATATTGGTTTAGCGGTTTTTTTGGAAATCATGCGCAAAATAAAAAATTTCACAGTATTTTGTTATCCGCCCCGCTAGATTTTCGTTGTAGCTTACTTTCTGCTTATTTTACAGGGGATAGTTATATTGAAAATGAAGCCCTATTTATTTCTGCCACCACCGCAAGTAGAATATTAGCATATTCAATATCCGATATGTTAAGTACAATTGGGATTTTCAGTACAATTAATACTAAAACCATTCAATCAGGACAATATGAAGGAAATATCTATTATGAAATAATTCTAACAGGAGAAGAAGTAATTAAATTCAATAAAAAAATAGGATTTTTATCAGCAGAAAAACAACAAC
>Ga0315555_1000447_pt1 | contig 29186 bp, 37 predicted proteins | sample SalMarSW160380MG_FD_202113 | JGI IMG/M metagenome (GOLD analysis project Ga0315555, IMG submission 202113) | Salt marsh sediment microbial communities from the Plum Island Ecosystem LTER, Massachusetts, United States - Salt Marsh Sediment SW1603-80 ... | reverse complement strand
CATCGGTGATGGTGAAGTTCTCCGTCCAGATTTTTGCTGTTCCATCCCAGGCTCCATCTGCATTACTTGTCCAGGTTCCAGTGGTAGTGGCAAAGCTGATGGTTGGAGCTGGAGTAGCATTCATTGTCTCATTATAGGTGACTGTTACCACCTGGACTAAGTCTCCATCGTAGATTGGGTCTGTGTCCACGGTAACATTTCCTGTGGGCGCAACAGTATCGGCAGTGATGGTATTCGTTATTACCTGCGGAATACCGGTAGTTCCAGCTGAAGTCGTTACTCCAGCAGTGCCCAGATAGGCCGTGAATCGGTCGCCGTCTGTAATGTTAGAGCTTGTCCTAATCACGACAAAAAAGTCATCTCCTGCATTCGTACCGGTGTCATTAACTGGAATGGCAGCTGCCGAGGTGGAAATTGTAGCGGTGAGTGCCGTATAATTCCAGTTCACGGAAGTTCCTATATCAGTATCATTTGCATCAAATGTGCCGTTAGCGGTACCGCTATCATCATAAATGGTAACGCCGGCTGTGCCGCTTGCCAGGTCATCGGGAGTGAAACCACTGACGCTGGTAAAGTGAACAAATACTTTTGACAGGGTCTCACCTGGGGTAGTATTGGTTATGTTAATTCCCAGGAGAGGTGTAGCATCGCTGGATGCCTTGATTGTCTGCCCTGAAGTGGTTTCATCAGTGTATTCCGTGACAGTGGCTGCGAAAACTGGCCCCGCCAGCATCCAACACAGTGACACTACCAACGCCAGGCCAACCAGCCAATAAACTCCCCTGGCATACCATTTTGTGTTACTCATTTACATCCTCCTTGTATTATCATTATCTTTACTTAATTATCTTGGATTATTGAGATTGCTTCGTCGCTTTGCTCCTCGCAATGCCGGAGAGAGGAAAACGCCTCGCAATGACAGAGAGAGGAAAGCTCCTCGCAATAACAAAAAAGCTCTCATCTGAAGTCGATCTCATCATGGTTTGAGCTTTTTGAGCTATGTTTTTCCCCACGCATAAAATGCGGCACTATATCCGCTTCCATGCTTTTCACTTATAATATCTTACTCTATCTTAGAGTATCTTACTTTATCCTACTTTAGTTTAGGCGGTACTTTTTGTCAATACCTTTGTGGGTATTTTTTGACTGTTTCTACTGCCTGACTGATTTGCCATGCGTCTAGTTGCTGTTTGCCTCCCAGGAAGCTAAAGCTAACCCCAGCCCTAATTGGCTATATACGCTTTTCATAGCCATTTATCCTTCTCCAAGGCACTTGAACTTATTGTGTAACAATAGCAAGGCTATGGCTAGATAGTCCTGAATTACTTAGCGAGTGGTAATTGTAGGGTGGAGGTCTCGGGGTGTCCCCACAGCGCTGGCGAATCGAGGTCATGCTCCTTATAGCGGCGTTGGGCGATTTCGTTGCTTCTGGTGGAGTAACAGTAAGGGCATCCCAGTATGCAGGTATCGTTTATGCCGATATCCTTGCTCACCGAGCATCGGCAGTATTTGCGCTGATAAGGGTCCTTGGGATAGTTATCCGGTAATCCCCAGAGTTTATGGAGCAGACTTCCGTCGATACATCTTCCCGGCGGCATGCCGAACTCGGTGAAGTCGCGTTCTGAAGCACAGGTGAAGCTCTCTATCTTATGTTGGTTAGCGATAGAGGCGAGGTCTGCAATAAGAGAAGCAGTATGCTGGGAGGAGAGCGCTTCTTTATCGAAGGAAAACCCACTTTGTTCCAACTGGGATAGCCTGCGCTCAGTCTTCTTATAGAAATGGACTATGCTTACCACGACACGTTGGGTGGCTCCTTGTAACCTCCTGGCGATAGAGGCGAATTCTTCACGGTGAAAATCAGCGTTGGTCATGTTGGACAAGATAATTGGGTCGTACCTCCAGATGACCCTTTGCGGTCCGACATGTTCACTTAACTTCAGGAAGGTAGAAATCCGTTTATCAAGGCCGGGGATATGTGGCTCAAGGGCTCTGGGATAATCGTTGAGGGTGAACTGGAAATAGTAGCGGGATCCTGATTTATCAAGTTCGTCTAAATGCGCTAGCATAGGGGCGGGATTTTTTGACCAGAAGACGATGGCATCCACATCCTCCGGTTTGAGGGATACACGGGATACTTGTTTGGGGTTCATGGGGTTGGGCACCAGACACCAACCAGCACGGATTCGGTTCATGAACCATTGACTGTAGAGTGCCGGGATATCCGTTCTGCGGCTGGCGGAGATAATCATGGTGGTTTTATTATATAGCCCGCCTTCTTTGAAGTATAACAAGAGATTGCTTCGTCAAGTTCCCTCGCTTTGCTCGGGACAAGCCTCGCAATGACAGTGAAGAAGGCTGGCAATGCCCCCCTTTTGTCATTGCGAGCGAAGCGAAGCAATCTCAGAGCCTCAATTCTTCCTATTACGAGATTGCTTCGTCGCTAACACTCCTCGCAATGACAGGGGAAAGGGCTTTTAATGACCCCCCTTCTGTCATTGCGGTGAGCTGAAACCCCGAGCCCAGCGAAGGGGCCAAGGCGCGGCAATCTCGGAGGGGCTGGCAACGATGCGGCGGTGCTTTTGTGGTGAAAAGTTGTTACAATTATAAATTTAAGGAGGTATTGAATGGGAGATGTTCTTGATGAAGCTACAGCGATTCTCAAGTGCAGGGAATGTCCGTGGTATAAGAATTGTGTAACTCCGCTACAGGTTAGTCCTGAGGATATTGCTCAATTCAGGTTGATGTTGCAGCAGGGGAATCTTCCCGAACAGGCTAAGAGCGAAATGGAGAATATCCTGGAGCAGATAGCTTCTATGAGCCAGGACATGATTTTGCAAAGTTGCCCTGTCTTTGCGCAGCGGCTTAAAGAAGGTCCTCAACTTGCTCGACAAATGAAGGAGATGATGCAGAACTGGGGAAAGGAGGAATGAGCGAGCAACTAGGCAAGATAGAGAAGCCGCTGGCAGAGCAGTTTAAGGGGAGTAAGAAGCTTTATCTCGTCCCGTTGATATTTTCTAGTGAAGATGCTCCTGCAGAATACAAGGAGCGATGCCAGCGCTACTGGCAGCAAGTGACAGAGCAGCTAGCCAATCTGGAAGAAAAAATCGGTAAGGTCAATCGGGTTTATCACGAGTCAATCTCGCTGTCCGGTGAGGATGGTATGAAGCTGGTGGAAAAGATAAACCAAAGCTGCTATCAAATTGCTAAAAGCAAGTGTGATAATGAGGCTACCTTCGAGGCAATTGAGGATGGGGAATTGCTCGAGGAGGTTATAGATTGGGAGAGGTGCCTTTTGATTGGCTTTGCAAGCGTGAAGGTGGCAGGCAAAGTTTCGGAATTTTACACCGAGACTTCGAAGAAGCGGTATGAATTCATGGCTAATAGAATAACTGAAACGCTCAAGGATAACGAAGCGGGGCTTTTATTCATTAGAGAAGGACACAGGTTACAATTTCCCAAGGGCATCGAGGTATTCAGCGTTTCTCCGCCGGGTCTGGATGAAATTCACCGCTGGCTTCGCGACGAGGCTAGCAAGAAAGAGGAACTCAAGAAAGAAGAACTCAAAGAAGAGGAAGGCAAGGAAGAAGAAGGCAAAAAAGAAACTGAAGAAAAGGAACTGAAAGAGAAAGAGAAAGGGAAAAAGAAAGAGGAGAAACCCAGGAAAACCAAAGAGAAGAAATGAATGCCAGAACAAGGATGCCAGTGGTTGCCGGGACATTTTATGCCGGCACATCTCAGGAGCTTAAAGAGCAAATCGAGGGATGTTATCGGCATGAGCTTGGTCCAGGATTTGTGCCTCAGGTCAATGATAAAGGTCCGAGAGAGATTGTAGCTCTGGTTGTTCCTCACGCTGGATATACTTACTCGGGTCCAGTGGCTGCCCATGCCTATAAAGAGCTTGCCAATGATGGTATTTTCGATACAGCGGTGATACTTGGCCCTAACCATACTGGCTATGGTGCTGAGGTTTCAGTGTGGACAAAAGGAGACTGGGAGACACCTCTAGGGCAGGTGAAGATAAATGAGGGATTTGCTGATAACCTTGTGGGTGGAGTGATTGAAGCAGACGAGGCAGCTCATCTGTATGAGCATAGCATAGAAGTCCAGGTGCCCTGGCTGCAGCATCTCTATGGAGAAGTTAACATTGTGCCGATAACCATGCTTGCTCAGGATATTGAGACCGCCAGGAGGGTGGGCAAGGCTGTTTCTGGAGTTGGCGGTAACATCGTAATCATCGCCAGTAGCGATTTTACCCACTACGAGCCTCATTCCACAGCCTCAGAGAAAGACAGGTCCATGATAGAGGCGATAACTAATCTGGATGAGGAACAATTATATCAGCGGTGTGAGTCGCTTAACTGTACTATGTGTGGCTATGGTGCTGTGGCGGCAGCGATTGTGGCTGCTAAGGAGATGAAAGCGAAACAGGCGACTTTGCTGAAATATGCCACCAGTGGGGATACCAGCGGGGATTTCTCCAGGGTGGTGGGCTATGGCTCCATCGTCATAAGACGGTAAAGCTGTTGTTTGTCATGCCCTTCCCTGCCCCGAGATTGCTTCGTCGCCAGTCAGGAGACGGGCTCCTCGCAATGACAAAGTGGTTGTCATTGCGAGCCCTTCGCCTCCTGTCATTCTGAGCGCAGCGAAGAATCTCGAGATGCTCAGGACAGGCTCCGCAAAGCAACCCCGGGGGAAGTCAAAATGCAAAAGTCAAAATGCAAAATGACAGAGCAGTCAGTAGTCAGTAGTCAGCTGAAAACTGATAGCTATTAACAGCAAAGCAAAACTCAAAAATCAAAATGCAAAATGACAGAGCAGTCAGTAGTCAGTAGTCAGCAGTCAGTAGTCAGCAGTCAGTAGTCAGTAGTCAGTAGTTAACTGAAGGCTGAAGGCTGATAGCTGATAGCTACTGAATCCACTTTTGAATTGTAATTTTGATTTTTTATGTTTAATTTTTGATATTTGTTAGGGTTTGGAGCTTATTATCTCTCCTTTGATATCTTCTCCAACGGTGAGGATACCAAAGGACTGCGATGCCTTGCCCGGATTGAAGAAAAGAATGTCGTCAATCACCTTGTTCTGTGAAAAATGGGAGTGCCCGAAGATTATGGCATCTAATTTCTCATCGGGGAACATGGTTCTTACCTTTTTCTCCATTTCCCATGGCGGCCCCCAGCCATGAGTAATCCCAATCCTCCTGCTCCCTACCTCGATTATCTCCTTGTCAGGCAATGAATTCCTCAGTTCACTTGAATCCATATTGCCGTGAACTGCCGTTACTTTTCCCAATTTGTTCAACCCCTCAAGTACGTTCAAAGTGACGAAATCCCCGTCGTGGACTATCAAGTCCACCGTAGAAAGGCGGTCAATTATCTTCCTGGGGATGTCATCAAACGAGGTAACATGAGTGTCGGAGAGGACAGCTATTTTCAAAGACACCTCCTTCAAAGAATCTCCGTAGCCCGTATATTATCACCGTGGCCATCTTGTCAACAAAGCGGTTGTGTTGGCATTAAACTTATAGTATATTTCTTATGTGTACCGGCTACTGCTTCCAGGCTCCGGCAACTTTGTAAAAGGAGGGGAACGGTGAGCAGGAGGATATGGCAGTTTGAAGTGAGTGGTGAGGAGCATGTAGTGGATTTGGAGTGGAATCCGCTTGGTTTAGCTGGGAAGCTCAGAGTAGATAACAAGGTTATTGACCAGTGGGGCCCGCTGATGAGGACCAAGGAGGTTTGGTTCGAGCTTTGGGGGAAGAAGGCGATGGTGAGTTTTATTGTGCAGTCCATGAAGCCTACCAGGCAGGTGTTATATATTGATGGTTTCTTTCTGAATGTGGATTCGGGCAGCCTGGAGGACTTGAGTGACCGAGGCATTAAGATCTAATTCTTGTAGCACTAAATATTTCTGCCATTGTTCAGTCTGTGGCACTGATATAGCTTCGATAGTATCCTTCGGGATAGCTGAGCCATCCTGCTAGCGCATGCTCTCTGTTCTAACGACAGGAAAAGGCGAGGCAATGCTGAGTCAAAGTTTCGCTTGGTGGCAAGTAAACCTATAAGCCGAGTTATGTGTCCCCTTCGCCTTCCATCTGTGATAAACTTTCGTGTTTTCCCCCAACGAACATCACGAAGGGAGGTCACCAGTGACAGCAATCGAAGCCCAGGCCCAGGCTATTGCATTACTCAAACACTACTTCACCGAGCTAGCATTCCAGGATCTTTCACCATCAACCCTCGCAAAATATAAACAATGCCTCGAGTACTTCTTATCCTGGCTGCAGGGGCAACCATTATCAGCCGGGGCGGCAAAGACGTTTCTTGCCGAGCTCCGGGAGCGTGGCTATAAGCCGAGAAGCGTTCAGCTCTACTACCATGCTATAAAGCCGTTCCTGGAATTTCACGGCATCCCATTCAAGCTTAAATTTAAAAAGCCGCGAGAGTTGCCACAGTACCATTCAACGCAGGATTTCAATTCGATCCTGGATATCGCCTCCAGGCGGACTGATAAGTGGGCAAAGCTTCGAGATCGAGACCAGCTCATCCTCCTCATGCTGGCTTTTACCGGGGCGAGAGCGTCAGAGCTCCTAAGCCTTCGCTCCTGTGATATCACCCGAGATTTTATCTTCATCAGGAAAGGTAAAGGCGGCAAGGACCGCTCCATCCCTCTAGCCAAAATTCTCAGCGGTCCGTTGAAGGACTATATTACCCAGAAGAGCATTAAGCCTACCGATAGGCTATTCCCTCTTCAGCGGCGGCGCCTTTACACCATCGTCAAGCAATACGCCACGGCTGCCGGCATTAACGACGTGACTCCGCACACCTTGAGACACTACTTTGCTACTACCCTGGTTGAGCGCGGAGCTCAGCTCAAAGCCGTCCAGGAATTGCTTGGCCACGCCGATATCTCTACCACAGCAATCTACCTTGACCTTATCCCAAGCCATCTCAAAAGCTCAATCGCTCTGCTTGACGAAAGCGTAAACATAAGCCCAAGTAAAAGCGGAAGTGGAAGTAAAAGCTTAAGCTTAAGCTTAAGCAGTAAAAACCCAAAATCTAGAAAGAAGAAAGGGGGAACCCCCATATGTGGCTCAGAATCCAGGAAGGCGACACCATCCAGGCGATCATCGATTTCAGTTCCATTAAGACCGTTGCCAAGCATTGGACGGGGCAGCGAAGCGAGCTCTGTCTTGGCCAGGGCTGCCCCTACTGCCTCGCAGGAAACCTCAAACGATGGAGATACCAGGCAAAGCTCATCATTGACGGCCAGAACATCGATTGGGAGTTCGGGGAGCAGGTTATGAGAGATCTCAGCTCAATACCCCACGACATAAGCTATGCCCGCATAACAATTACCAGGCTGGGCGAAGGCAGGAAAACGGCATACCAAATCGCACTGCAAAGCGAAGCGAAGCAGGAAAGCGAAGAGCATCTGCCGCCGATCGCTAATAAATACACCAGGGGGGAATATGGACACCTCGTCAAATACTAAGCCAAACACTAAAAAATACAGGGACGACGGCTACCACATCAGGGAATTTGATCCCGAAGCCAGGCGAATGGCCAACGCAGGAGCATCACTGGCCGACGTCAACATCGGCACCTGGATAGCCCAGGCTGTAAAGGAGAAGTTTACCCGCGACGTAACGAACAACAGAATGGGGGATTGATATCATGGCGGTTAAATTAAATTTGCTGCAGGTAGCCCTATCAAATCAGAACTATGACCTTGCCGCCCACGCTTTGGTCTACGGCATGGTCAAGGTGAAAGCAGAACAGAATGACAAAAAGAGGCGGACAAAAGGGCAACCAAAACGCTCGTAAGCACGGCTTTTATAGCAGGGCACTAACCGAAGCGGAACAGGTTGAGCTCGACGAGGCAGCTTGCGTCGAAGGGCTTGACCAGGAGATCGCTTTGCTCAGGGTAAAGCTCAGGGAGCTAGCCGAGAACGAGCCGGACCGCATCGACCTGCACTTGGAGGCAGCCAATACCATAGCCCGCCTGGTAAGAACCCGGTATCAGATCACCAGCGAGCAAAAGCGGTCCTTGAAGGATGCCATCGCCAAAGTTCTAACAGAGGTGGCCGTTCCCCTGGGGATTACCGTAGCAACGAAAGCGTTAACAAAATGAAGCTAAGACCCTACCAACAGGAAGTAGCAAAGGCGGTACTCGATAGCGTTCAGAGCCGCAGCGGATTAACTCTATCGGTGGAGATCGCCCGCCAGGGCGGCAAGAACGAGCTGTCAGCTCACCTTGAAGTCCTGCTATTAACCCTTTACATGGCCCAGGGCGGTAACCTGGTTAAATGCTCACCCACCTTTAAGCCGCAGACGATCATCTCTATGCAGAGGCTAAAGGAGCGCCTCGATGAGTTCGGCTTTGACGGCATCTATCACACTGAAATGGGCTACATCATTGCCCTTGGGGCAGCCAGGCAGATCTTCCTCTCAGCCGAGGAGTCGTCTTCCGTCGTAGGCCATACCGCCGACATCCTCCTGGAGGTGGACGAGTCGCAGGACGTAGCCAGGGAGAAATACACCAAAGAGTTCCGACCAATGGGATCATCCACCAACGCCACGACGATTCACTACGGCACAACCTGGGACGACGCCACCCTGCTGGAGGAGATCAAGCAGACCAATATTGAGCTTGAGCGGAAGGACGGCATCAAGCGTCACTTCCGATATGACTGGCAGGAAGTGTCCAGGCACAATCCAGATTATAAGAGGTACGTCGAGAGCGAGCGGGCTAGACTAGGTGAAGAGCATCCTCTCTTCAGAACCCAATACATGTTATTGCCTATTAGTGGAGGGGGAGGCTTCCTGACCCGCCAGCAAATCGTGACAATGATGAGCTCACATCCCCGCCTTAAGGAGCCGGCGTCCGATAAAATCTACATCGCTGGCATAGACCTGGCAGGGGAGAGGGAGCAGACCAAGGACGAAGCCTTGGCGGCAGCCAGGCAAAAGCTTGATTCAACGGTGATCACTATCGCAGCGATAGACACCACCCGCACCGAGCCATCCCTCGCTGTAGTCGAGCATTACCAATGGACAGGAATGCCGCACAGCCAGGTCTACAGCCAGACGGTGGATATACTAAAGCGGTGGAATTGCCGCAGAGTCACCGTTGACGCTACCGGTATCGGACAGCCCGTAGCCAGCTTTCTCAGAAAGGAGCTCGGCAGCCGTATACAACCGTTCACATTCACGCAGAAGAGCAAGTCAGACCTCGCTTTTGAGGTGTTAGCGTTCGTCAACAGTTCCAGATTGAAGCTTTATAAGCAGGACGGCAGCCCCGAGTATAAGCAGCTTATGTTTCAGCTAGAGAAAGCACGGCAGCAATTCCGCCCCAACCAGACGATGAATTTCTACGTCGACCCATCGGAGGGGCACGACGATTATTTGATGAGTCTCGCCCTGCTAGTTGAGGGGGCAAAAGACTTTATTCCGAGAATAGCCAAGGGAGGCTTACGAAATGAATGAATTTAATCCTTCAGAATTAGCCCGCATCGACACCAACAGGCTAGCCGACTACACCAACAACCTCAATTTCTACAAAGGCAGCCAGTGGGAGAAGCAAGGGAGGCACCGCCAACTGGTATTTAACTATGCTAAGGTGGCCATTGATAAGGTCACCAGCTATCTAATGCAGGGATTGACCTTCGCCTGTTACCCTGCCGAGAACACCGACGAGCTCAAAGAAAAGGTTGTCCGTGCCGAGCACCTACTCCAGGACGTCTATCAAAACAACAACCTGCAGCAGCTAGACTGGGAGACCGAGATAGACACCGCTATCCTGGGAGACGGCTGCTATAAGGTTATCTGGGACCCGGACGAGAAGCGCATCAAGATAACCGCCCCCGATATCAGAGGTATTTACGCCTGGTGGCTTGGTGACGACTTGAGTAACGTGTGGCGGGTGGCTTCCAGGTATAAGCTCAGTAAGGCCGAGGCCGACCTTCTTTATGGCGCCACAAAAGCGGCCACCGTCACCGAGCTGTGGACAGCTAAGGACTTCGAGCTTTTCCTGGATAACGACCGCATCGAGTCCAAGCCCAACCCCTACGGCTTCATCCCGTTCATTATCTTCCCTAACTTGAGGGAGCCTAAACAGTTCTGGGGGACTTCCGATATTCCCTCGGTTAAGCAGCCGCAGCGGGAGTTGAATCGAGCGGTCAGTCAGTTGTCTCGTATCTTAGAGCTCTCAGGCAATCCCATCGCAGTCCTGGAGAACATCGGCGAATCAGAAGATATCCAGGTCCAACCAGGAGCAGTGTGGACCATCCCCGAAGATGCCAAGGCCTACTTGCTAGACCTGCTCCAAGGCGGCGGCATCAGACTCCATATCGATTACATTGATTTGATTTACCGCTGCCTTCACGATATCTCCGAAACGCCCAGGGCAGCCTACGGTGGCACCGAGAGGGACTTGTCAGGTGCGGCGATGCAGATTGAGCTCGGGAGTCTAATTCAGAAGGTCACCCGCAAAAGGACCATCAGGACGAACGCCTACCACCAGAGAACCGACATTATACTGAAGCTAGCTGAGAAATACCTCGGCCAGAATTTCGACGGTATTACCCACCGTGTTGTGTGGGGAGAGATCCTTCCCCAGGATACCCAACGGCAGGCTCAGAACGAGCAGCTCCTTGTACAAGCCGGAGTCCACTCCAGGAGAACAGCCATGGACGAGATGGGGATAATAGACCCCGACGAGGAGTTCATCAGGTGGCTTGAGGAGAGGGAGAAGATCCTCGAAATGAATCAGGAGTTTAGGGCAGCCTCCACACGTGGCGGAGCGAGAGAGAGAGCGGTTGCCGCGGATATGGAAGTGCCTGAATAATAACTCAAATCTAGGAGGAATTTATGGCAGAAGCCAACAATAAGGACGACCAGGAGAATAAGGAAGTCCCGGAGAACCAGGACAACGCCCCAACGACCGAGGACATCGCCGCCGTGAAGGCTCAGCTCGAGGAGGAGCAGAAGGCCAAGACCGCCCTGGAGGAAGCCATGGCCGCCAAGGACACCAAGCTCGCCGAGCTCGAAGCGGCGCTAAGCGAAGCGAAGCAGGGAAGCGAAGCTTCCACCGCTGAGCTCGCATCGGTGAAGGGAGCCAGGGATGAAGCCGTTTCCAAGTACCTCGGCATGGCCAAAGCCTCCAATCCCCAGGTCCCCGAGGACATGATCACCGGGGAGACCATCGCTGAGATCGACGCTTCAGTCGAGAAAGGCAAAGGGCTTGTCTCTGCGGTCAAGAAGACCCTGGAGTCGGAAACTGCGGCAGCCAAAGTACCTGCAGGAGCTCCAACCAGGGGAGAAACGACCGAAGGCATGGACAATAAGGAGATGATCGCCGCAGGACTTCGTCAAAAAGGAGGAACTAGCTAACTATGAGCATATCTTTAGCAGAAGCATCAAAACTCTCTACCGATATCCTTCTCAAAGGAATCATAGAGACTATAATCAAGGACAGCCCTATACTGCAGGAGCTGCCCTTCATTCAGATTGTAGGCAACAGTCTGAAGTACAACCGTGAGAAGACGTTGCCTACCGTTGGGTGGTATGCACCTGTATCGGGAACGTGGACTCAGTCAGAGCCCGAGTTCGAGCAGGTGACCGCTACCCTCCAGATCCTTGGCGGAGACGCCGACGTCGACAACTTCCTTAAGGCAACCAGGAGTAACATCCAGGACCTCGAGGTTGCCGTCATCGAGCAGAAGGCCAAGGCGGTCCAGCATGAGTTTGAGAACGCCTTCCTTAACGGGTCGGGTGCCAGTGAACAGCCCTCGGGGTTGTATGTCCTGCTTTCGGACACAGCCTGGGTAGCCGATACCGTCACAGAGGTGGGCGATATCGTTGTCCCGACCGAAGGCCTGGAGAACGGCTTCCGGTATGAGTGCACGGCGGCAGCCGGTGATAAAAAGACTCATGCCACCACCGAGCCCACCTGGCCAACCCAGGAGGGAGCCACCGTTGTTGACGACCAGGTGACGTGGACCTGCAAGTACGGTCACCACTTGGGAACGGGAGCCAACGGTGCCACGTTGAGCTTAAACAACCTGGATAAGCTCATTGACCTTGTCAGAGGCGGTAAGCCCGACATGCTCTTGATGAGCAAGCGGAGCCGGAGGAAGCTCCAGTCTCTTATCAGGGCGTCAGGTACAGTCCTCGAGACCCGACCAGGGATGTTCATGGAGCAGATCCAGCTCTATAACGGCATCAGGATAGCCGTTTCCGATTGGATCAAGGACAACTACACCGTCGGCACTTCCACGGGAGTTTGCTCGGCTATCTTCGCCTTCCAGATGGGCGAGGGTGGCGTATGTGGGCTTTCCAGCCCCGAAATGCTGCAGGTGGAACGGCTTGGCTCACTGGAGACCAAGGACGCCACCAGGACGAGGGTGAAATGGTATGTGTCGCTAGCCCTCTTTTCCGGTGTGAAGGCCGCCATGATGACAGGGGTGAAGGACTGATAAAAGCTTGCCAGCATTGCCTGGCAAGGCCACATTTTACACCTCCTGCGCTAGGGGAGGGGGATATCGACCTCCCCCTCCCTCTTATCCCCTCTCCCTTGACGGGAGAGTCCGTCAGCCGACGGAAGGGTGAGGGTGAAATGAAATGTAGTTGCCTGATTTATCAGGCCTAAGAAGGAACAGGTGAGATTATGGATCTAGCAACAATGAGAGCGAGAGTCCGTGAGGACCTCCAGGACGAAGATGCACAGAATTACCGTTGGACCGATGACCAGGCGGACGGAGCCATCGAGAGGGTGGTCAAGGAGTTCTCCATCGTCTACCCCATCCAGCAGCAGGACGACATCGCTACCGTGGAGAGCTCAAGGGAAATCGATATCTCCAGCCTGTCAGGCCTTATTAAAGTGGAGTCCGTTGAGTTCCCCATCGGCGAGAACCCCACCTACTACCAGAAGTTTCGACTCTGGCAGGATACTATCCAGATGACCGACGAAGGAGACGGCAGCGATGCCCGGGTAAAGTGGTACAAGGAGCACACCCTAAATGGATCATCGTCGACCATCCCCGCTCAGTTCGAGGAGCTCATCGTCCTGGGAGCCACCGGATATCTTGCATCATCAGCATCAGTCTATACCGTTGACAAAGCCACCATCGCTGGCAAGTGGGCCACCATCAACTTCTTGAAGTGGGGAGAGCAGAGGCTTGAACGCTACGAGAGCAACCTTAAAGCCCTCAAAGGCCGAGTGATCACCAGGGAGTTCTACAACCTCGACTAATTCTGATGCTGCACCTCGGAATCGTTAAGACCTTCGACAGTGAGAACCACAAGGCGGGAGTCCAGTTAGCGGGATCGCTAACCACCTACCTTGACGATATCGCCGTTGCCACAAACATCGCACCAGAGGCGATGACCGTCGGCAACTATGTCCTGGTAGCCATCCCTGGGGGAAATCCCCGGGATGCTTGCATCGTGGCTTCGTGGCCAGCAGGGAGCTCAGGGATCAGGGACCATGGAGACCTCGACGGTTTAGCTGACGATGACCATTCTCAATATCTTAACGTCTCCAGGCATGACCTGGTAGCAAGACATCCTTTGGCGGTGCTGGATACTGCAGTCTGCAGTGAAACCGAAGCTGATAGTAAGATAACCACCCACAAGAACAATGCCTCAGCTCACCACACCAAGACCACCAACGCCTCTCAGCTAACCGCAGGCGAATTACCCACCGCCAGGATAGCAGTCAATGTCAAGAACGGCAGCCTCACCTTCGTCATCGATGGCGGCGGCGAGGCCATCACCACAGGGGAGAAAGGTCACCTCGAAATACCCTTCGCCTGCACCATTAAACAGGTAACAATGGAAGCCGACCAATCAGGATCAATCGTTGTGGATATCTGGAAGGACACCTATGCCAACTTTCCGCCAACCGATGCTGACTCGATAACGGCGTCAGCTCCCCCGACGATATCCTCAGCACAGAAGTCTCAGGATTCCACCCTTGCGGGTTGGACAAAGTCCATATCCTCGGGTGACATCCTGGCATTTAACGTCGATTCATGCAGCACGATTCAAAGAGTCACAATCAGCTTGCTAGTCGAAAAGACTTAGGAGGGACAAGAACATCACTGCAAAACGGCAGCGAAAGGGGGGAAAGTGAGGAAAACCCTGGAAGAAAACTCAAAAGCCCGTCCTCGCACGTTTTTCAAGGGTATTGTGCCTGAAGAGCTACTCAGCACACCAGAAGAATGGCATGCGTTCGTCATCGGATTCTTCGAGATCCTGTGCCCCTGGCCACCCCGTCACTCAATAAACTCAACAAACCCAATAAACCCCGAATACCACTATTACCTGGCAGGTAGAGCCATCTCGGTGCTGGCCTGGATCGCCATCGCCAAACTTATCCAGGTGGTGTTCTTCTAATGTCATTACGAGGAGCATAGCGACGTGGCAATCTCATGAAAACTTTATCAGCAACCCTCGAATCCGCTCAGAAGAAACCCGACCGCCTTCCTTACGTCGAGGCGAAGGTCTACGACTTCGAGCAGGGGATCAAGAGGCTATCCTGGTCAAGACTCTATGAAGGCAGCGAAGCCGACAATCACCACAGCATCGCCTTCGACGGCCAGGGGAGCATGCACCGCATCAGGGCGGACTCCAGTAATAAGCTCTATCGCCAGAAGATACCAAACCCTAGTCCCCAGTCCCAATTCTCCAACTGGACCCAAATAGCCACGAATTGCCAGGGCCCGTGTGCCATCGCCGCTTATGGAGCCAAGATTTACATCTTCTATCGCACCACAGGAAATGTCCTGTGGAAGTATTATTCCCATAACTACGGCCAGGATTGGTCAGATGCTCAGCTCGCAAGCTACGCCGATGTCCTGTCTATGGCAGCCACATGGTGGGGAACGGGAAACATCGTCGTTTGCTTTGCTGCCAAGGCATCGGAGCTCAATGGTATTGTCCTGGATAGCTCGGACCAGGAGACCAGCCAGCATACCCACAGCGAGCCGATAACCCACCCCCTAACAGCCACCTACGGCATCGGAGCTTCCTTCACCCCGAACCATATTGACGTTGTCTTTGCCGCTAAGGAGACGGCGGAGCCGTACAGTTTCATTGCCCTGTATCGCACTGAGCTCGATAGTAACTACGATTGGCTTGCCTTCCAGTATTTTATCACTGCCCCCGACGGTGAGGACGTCACCTATGAGTACCCCGATTGTCACAACCCTGCATCAGCCCAGGACTACGAGAACACCCAGCTCACCGCGGTGGAGAAATACACCGGCACGACAGCCTATACCAGGCCGTTAATCTGTCACGCCGCCAGAGGCTCAGCCTTCAGCTCCATGGCCTTCACCGAGCCCAAGCCCTTCTTGAACACCAGTTCGAGTTACGGCCTACGGCTCCAGAGCACCGCCACCCATTGGTGGCTGGAACGACCCGACGGAGTCTGGAGAGCCACCAGGGCAGCGGGAACCCCGCTAGATCTCACCCAGGATATTTTGTCATTGCGAGCGGAGCGTGGCAATCTCGTCATCGAGCTCGACAATTCCAAAGCCCAGTACGCCACCCCGCCCGCAAAGCGAAGCGAAGTGGTCTTGAAGTTAGGCTATAAGACTTCCCAGGGAAGCGAAGCGGTGGAGGTGGGGAGGTACTGGATCGATTCCTGGGAATACTCCTCTTCTCTCAACACATCACATATTACTCTTCACTGCCTGGACGGTTGGGGGCTGGCGGATAGGTGGTCCTCAAGGTTCCAGATGCGGTGGCCCGCCGATAAGAGAGTGTGGGAGATCATCCAGGAGATTATCTGCCGGTGGGGAATCAACCTCATCATCCCCGCTGGAGTACCCAAGAGCTCAGCGGTTGATAACCTCTATCCCGACTTCACCCTGCAGCCAGGGACCAGGGGAGACGCAGCACTGAGACGCATCCTTTCGTTCATCCCCGACGCCCTCATATTCGACGGCAACGAGGCCTATGTTAAGGACCTGAAGGACGACGAAGCGAGCTCGTATTCCTACGGTACAGCCCACGTTATCCTCCAGGGTAGTTACGCATCACACATTACGCTATCACGGGCCCGTGCCGTAGGCAGGGACGGTGAAGATAACCGAATCGTTGAAGACGCTTTCGATTGGGCTAGCCTCCAGCTCGGCATCGATATCCTTGAGCAGGACTACGACCCCAACCTTCAATCAGCCGCCAGGGCCCAGGAGAGAGCCGACGCTATCCTCCGGAGGGAGTCATTGCGAAGCCAGGGGGGTCAAATAACCATACCCGTTAATTGCGGCCAGGAGCTCTACGACGTCATCACCGTCACCGATGCCCGCTGCGGGATCTCCAGCAAGAAGTATCGGGTACTCGATATCGAGACTGCCCTCAGCCTTCGCCATCCGTTAGCTAACGGATATCAGCAGAGGTTGACCGTTGGAGCCCCGTAATGATTCGTTTTCCGAAAAAAAGTTCGGGACCGCAACCACCCCGAATTTATGGTATACCTTAAATGAGACTTCAGCCCCACTACTTTTGTCCGAGAGGCGTCAAAACCCGCAAGCGGAAGGGACAGCCCAAAGCCCGCAGGGGAGACGTCAAGGTCTGCTACGTCCGAATCAAGCGTCGGTGGGTGCGAGTGGGAACGATATGCCTTCACTGCCGCCAATTTACCGCCGAAATATGACAGCCCCCCGCCTTCTTTGTTGTAGGGGACAAAGCATGCTTAGAGATGTTAAAAGGATTTAGAGGGAGTCAAACAAGAAAGGAGGAGCATGAGACTAGAGACACCACAACCAATAATCAAAGTCCAACTTGTCCTGGGAAGCCAGGCAGAGAAGGAATATCTAAAGGCCAGGAAGGGTAAGTCCGACGAGGCTTTGGCAGAGGTTGAACAGGTGTTCATCGGCAAGCTAGCCAAGGCAGGATTCCCCTCCATCGGCGACTATCAAACCACCGTTCGTAACTACGGTCATTGGTGGAGAACCTTGAGAGTCATATACAAACAATCAGCCGAGATACTAGACGGCATCCAGGAGATAACAAGAACAGGCGAGGACTGGATAGGCTACACCTTCTATGACCATACCACCATATACGTTCCAGACATAGACCAGGCCGACACCATCATAGACACAGACTACTGCAACCGCCACAGTCTAGAAGTTGTGGCTGACCACACCGACCCTCACGGAGGCTACATCGCAGAGCCAGGAAACTTCGGAGTCATGATCGGTCTGCAGCGACCAGCCTCGGGACAAGCAGTTGCGATGACACTAAGGAAAGTAACAAAGGCCATGCTTCTTAAACACTACGGCATCGACGTTACCATAGACAACAACGAGCTCATGTTCAAAGGAAAGAAGATCTACGGAGGAGCGGGAGCCGACATAGGGAGGGTCGTCATAGGAACTGCAGCTCTAACCCTCAACTTCAACGCCACCCTGGCCAACCGAGTCTTGAAGAAGCGGCCCGACCATCCAACTATCAAAGACCCTCATTCCCTTAACGACCTCTTGGGCCGAGTCATCGACCCCGGGGAAATGCTTCGATACCTTATAGAGGAGTGGCTTGAAACTACCCAAAGCACAACGACAGATAGCGAATGGCAAAAGAAACTCTAAGACCAACAGCAGACGGTGACGCAACCAACCTCACCCCCGTCGGTGCAGCCAACAATTGGGAGTGCGTCAAAGACGTAACCCCCGACGACGATACTACCCGTGTCGAAACGAATAACACTGGCGCCTACGTCAAAGACTTATATGAGATTAAGAACCATACTCTTGCAGAAGGCACCCCTCAACGAGTTGAAATTACTTATAGGATCTACAACAAAGGCTACGTAATCATCAAGCCCGACACCACCGAGTATCCAGGCGAAGTAAAAGAGCCTGGCGGCTGGGGGACCTATAAAACAGTCTGGAACCAGAATCCAGAGACCCAGGCACCGTGGACATGGGCCGACATAGACAAACTCCAGATTGGTGTTGCGCTAATGGCTACAATGACAGAACAGAAGGGCGTATTACTCAGTAAATGCACCCAGGTGAATGGCGATGTGATCACAACCGTTATCCCAACAGTAACAACACCGGACGCAACAGACATCGGCTCCACCTCAGCCAAAATCCAGGGCACCATCGCCGACGACGGATATGAGGCTTGTAGTGAAAGGGGCTTCGACATCAATATACGGGAAGCCGCCCCCGACTGGCTTTCACCCACCAGCCACCTGGATGAAACCGACAAGTGGACAGACGAAACCAAGGGCTATGATGAGAACGATGCAACCTATGCCAACAACGGTCCCCAACCACCAGGAGGAGCCAAGGGAGGCTGGCTCGACTTCATATACGGTAGCTCATTTATGTGCACTGGCTTCAAGATACTGTGCATACCTGGTTCCTCGAGCAGCATCAGTGTACAAGTTGACTTCTACTATGACGACGCCTGGCATACCGTTTATCTCCAAGGTGGCAGCGCAGGTTGGAGGTCACTCACAGGATTAACTCCTCGCATCATGACCAAAGCTAGGCACCAGCAGTCGTTAGGCTATTCCGCTGTAGAACGCCGCTGCCAGGAATTTTACTTTTTCGAAGGGATGATATGGACGGAGGAAGGCAGCTACACCGAAGGCAGCTTCAACCACATCATCACAGACCTAGCCCCCGAGACCAAATACTACTTCAGGGCCAAAGCCAAGAACAGTGAAGGCTGGGGATACGGGGCCTGGAAAAGCTTCACCACCACAGCCCAAGCCCTCGGACGGTCCCACGGCTACGTGATGAGCTAACCCACCCCACCCGAGAACCACCCGACGGAGCGGGAACGGCTACGCCGCCCGCAGGCTCGCCGATGCCGTGGACGGCTCAAACCGTCGCCGCCACCGCACGGCTCGAAGGTGAGGAATTTATACTATCCATGGTCTACCTACCAACCAGCCCAGTACCAACCAGCCCAAGTGTCCCCGGTCCAGTGAATGATTCCATGAACGGTTCCTTCCTTTAGCCGTCGGGGTGCCCACTGTCTTCGCGGGCGGGAGGGGGAAGGGTGCGGGCATCGCCGCCGCCAAAGGTAGCTAGCTCGTCAGCACAGCTCTTCTCCTGGAAGCTCAGGGTAACCGCCTTGAGGCTCGACGGTGGCTTTGGCCCGCTGAGGGGACAGGGTCCGCCAAGCTCCGCCAGCGGCACCACCGCCGTCCTTCGTTGGTTCGCAGTTCGTTTTGCTTGCTGCCCAAGCATCGACCGTTAATCCACCCAAGGAAACAAGCAAGGACAAGGACTCCGTCTGCTACGCATCCACCTCGACCTTGCTTTCACCGGTCAGAACCGCTGACACATTTTATGATTAACAGCCGATTATCAGCTAAAGCTGATTAAACGAACTGCTACCGGGAACGTCACCGAACACGCAGGGAGCTGTGAGGAAGGGGCAGCTCCGTTAAGGTCGCAAAGCCATTCTGGAAATTGCTTCCACCTGTCACTGCCTGTGACCACTACCTCCAAGCCACCAATCAATTTGCAGAACCTTCGCTACACTCAGGCGAGTGGCTTTGCTTCGGTGTGGGAGCGTCCAGCCAGCCGTAAAAAGCCCGCCTGGCTTTTGCGGTAAACCGTCGGCTGTCTGTCCTTAACACACGGTTTCGCTGCACCTGCAGACATGGTTCGCTTCACAGAGAAGGTCGCTTCGCTCCGTCTCGGGCGGTGCGAAATCGCTTCGCTTACTTTCTATACAGCTCGGGTCGCTTGCTCTTCGCATCGCCCTCCAGGTTTCACGGGAACGGAGGGCATAACGGAACGGCTTCGTGGTTCGCTTCGCTCACGGCGGGATGTCCCGCACCCATAAGGTGTTCTATTGCCTGCTGCTTTCCTATTGTCCACGACCGCATCGTCGGCATCGTAATATGGGTCGCCGATGCTCCGTCGCTTCGCGTTCGGCAAGGGTCATGATTCTGTGCCCAGAGGCATTGCATCACGCAGGGGAACCCAACCCTTGCCTTCCCGCAACTTTCGGCAGAATCGGCTTCGCCTAAAGCAGCCATTTCCTAAAGGACTCCTTCTGCTTTTTCTGCCGAAAGCAGAACTGCGAATTTAATCTTTAACTAAGGTACGCAGCCCTTGCTTTTGCTACGGCATCCCTGACTGGTCCTTAATCACCCGCTCTTTCACCAGAGTGAAAGCGCCAGCAGGCAATCTGCTGAGTTTAATTCAGGAGGTGTAGTCATGTCTCAGTCACAGGTTCTCGCTCAGTATCCTCATCTAGCCCCAGGTCTTTGCGGCGCTCTTGAGTGCCCCCGTCTTTGCGTCAGGTCACAGCATTGTGAGGCAGGTCAGCGTCGCGCTCGGCGTCTCTTTGCTGCTCAGCGCAGGCGTCGCAACAATGTAAAGCCCAATCGTGAGCAGCTCCGTGTCTGCAAACTTATTCAGGACGAAGGTCTTTGTCCTACGCTGTGCAATCGCTGTGGTGGCTGTTTCCTGCCTCAGCCCTACGACTCCGTGTCAGAGCTCAAGCGCAAAGCACACAGGCCCCAGTGGGTAATCGGAGCCCTGGTCAGGCTCCGTGAAGATCAACAGGAAATGAAGGAGGTCTCGAAATGAATGTAGTCTCAGCATGGTACCAGGTGTCGGAGCAGAAAGGCGAGCTCATCAAGAGCTCATCGGACGCTTATCACAAACTCCTCGAGCCTCTCTTCAACCCCCTGCAGGAAGAGTTTTACGTTCTTCCTATGGTCGGTCAGGAGTGTGTTGCAGCGAAGCTCTTCATCGGCGGCTTGAGCGCGTCTAGCGTAGATCTCAAGACTATGTTCCGCTACTTACTAAACAACTATCCCAACGCCACCAGCTTCCTGATCGCCCATAACCACCCGAGCGGTTGTATTGATCCTTCCGATAATGACCTGGTGATCACCAAGTCAATAAAAGAAGCCGCTTTGCTTCTTGGTTACCAGTTCCTGGATCACATCGTCTTTTCAAACACAGGTTACTACAGCTTTGCAGACAAGAATCAAATATAAGTCGAAAGGAGGTATGAAATGGTAAAGCTAGACAAGGTATTTGACAGGTTCCCTCAGCTCACAACAGATCAGATGAATGAGCTGGCCCGGCGTAGGGCACTCAGGGCCCTGGATATCATTCCGGATAAAGAGGCCCACCAGGCGGATCTCTGGTTTTCACTCGGCTTCCTCGGAGCTAATCACTTATTCACGCCCTATGTATACCCCGGGCCGAACCCTTATGTCGGGAGGCACCGCAAATGATAGACCAGCTCATTGAAGACATTGATACACCGTCACGGCGGCGGTACTGGCAAAGGCTGTGGCGGTCCATGTCCATCGGACTAGCACGTCAGGCACAGCGGCGATGTGCTCGCAAGCTTGCGGTCGGTCAAGCTTTCGAAGCTGACGCTAATAAATTCGCGGGATCCTTCACAGGATTCCAACGTCAGCTCCGTAGCGAGCATCGCCGTCTGGCTCAACGTCCCCCAATCCAGGAAACGTCGACATACGACGAGCACCTACTAAATTTCAAAGAAGGAGGTTAGTAAATGATAGACACAGCGGAGAATTACAACCCCCAAACGGCGGTTGAGGAGCTCGAATCCCGGCAGGAGGTTCTCCTAAGGTGGCTTGACCATCCTCAGGTCACTAACGATGCCGAGCAGAAACAGGCGGAGGACCTGCTGATCTCCGCCAGGTTCGCTCTCAAACAGGCAGAGGAGGCACGGAAGATGCTCACCCGCCCCCTCGATGAGTCCAAGAAGAGGACCATCGAGCTCTTCAAGCCCTACATCTACAAGCTCAGCAACGGCATCGACGCCCTCAACAGGGCACTTCACGACTACCACGCTGACAAGCTAGCAGCGGCAGAGATGGCCAGGCTCCAGGCCCTTGCCCAAGAAGCTTTACGCATCAAGGCGGCCAGGGACAACGGCGAGGTCATTAACCCATCACCCAGACCCCCCTTGCCCGACCTGCCCAAGACGTCACGCACCCACCTGGGAAGGGTGACATACCGGGAGGATTACGATATCCAGGTTGTTGACCCTAACCTGGTCCCTCGTGACCTATGCGAGCCGTCGATGCCCAGGATACGAGCCAGGGTGAAGTCAGGCGTCACCAACATCCCTGGAGTCCTCATATCCACAAAGTACATACCGACAGCAAGCTTGCAAGGAGGCAAGTGAAAGTCTTCACGGCCGAGTACACCTGCACCTACAAGGTCTGGAATTGCGATACCGAGTACCACCTCGCATTCGTCTGCGATTCCCCAGCCGACGCCTGGGAATGCTTCTTTCATACCCTCCGGCGCGCAGGCAACCGTATTGACATGATCCAAAAGGTCGAATTTCTCAAAGTCGTCGAATAGCCTATAACGCTCAAGGCGCTCGAGCCAATCGAACCGCCAAATAAAAATTAAAAGGAGGTGAGCCAAATTAAACACAGAATGACTAAAGATGAAAGGAAACTCAGGTCGATTCTAATCGCATGGCTACAAGTAAACAAAATAATTAAAGAAAGGAGTGTGAAATGAACGGAAACACAAAGTACCACGCAGAGCTAAAGCTCACCATCGAAGGCCGTGAGGCCAGAATCAACGTCTTCGCCGATACCCTAAACGAGATCTTCGTCGATTTCGGCACCATCTGCAGCCAGTTTCAACCAGAGTGGCAGAACCCGGCCAGGCAAGAAGCGATGAACAACGACAACATCGGCAGGCGACAGGCTATTGCTGCAACGGTCGGCCAACCCACCAGCGCCAGCTCACAACCAAAGTCCAAGGTAGCGCCAAGGCCTGGATTCGACGAGTACTACGACGAGGAGGAAGAGGATTTCGAAACGGGCGAAGTCCCTGTCTGCAAAGGCTGCGGCACGGACGAGAATATGGAGCTCATCACCTTTGCCGACAAGAAGACCGGCGAGCCACGCCAGGCCTGGAAATGCCAGGTCTGCAATAAGTGGCACTGGAACGGCAACGGGAGGGGGAGATAATCCCCCTCCCATCTCTTCTGCCTACAATCCCTCCCCTCTTCTACCGCGGATTCTTAATTATCCAAGCCACTACAACCCCATCTTCTCCATAAATTCTGCTGATTCATCCCTTAGATAGTAAATAAGCTGAAGTTCTTCGCCTTCACTTTTATAAATATAATCATACAACGGACCTTCGATATTCTTTAAAGCGTAGGGTTCTATAATGTGAATAGGAAATCCTATCGAATTAAGAATTCGGACCAAATAAGTCTGAACAAATGAATATCCTCCCCGGAAATCGTTCTCTTTGGCGAATTCGATTATTCCTTTAATCAAAGCCAAAGAAACTAAATGGTTTAGTCCCCTTCCTGTGCTGATTAACCTGCTGATTTCCCCTCGTTTATTTGGAGGAATAGAAGCTATTTCTTTTGGCACTTCGAAGTCAAAATATACTTCTATAGGGAGGGGGTTATCTATTACTCCTCTGACCGTCCCCACCAATTTACCATTGATCTGAGCAATAATATGCACACATTTGTTGTCTAAATCATATTTATCTTTATCGTCCTGGCCGGCTCTTATATAGCCATGTTTTGTGTACACCTCAGTCCTTAGCCGGAACATAGCCTCCAGCTCTTCATCACTATCTGGATATCCCACCCTCAAAGGCGTTGGATTCTCTATTCTTACTATCTCTTTCATTTTCCCTTATTTCCTTTCTAGTACCTTAAATCAGGTACTTCCGGCGAATTAGGGAATTCCAAGATGGGCTGCAAGGTTAACAAACCCATTGGTTCGCAACAGCCACAGATCTATTCCTACCCAGACGGCTACCGCAATCTCTGCCACCAATAAAACTCCTAGCACACAACATACTATTACATAAAGCTTCCTCACAGCTTGTTACCCCCTTTCGTTTCTGGCAGCGCATCACAGACGCAGTTGTAGGAAAATACCTACGAATCTCGTCTTGGTTATGCCAGTATGTCTTTCTTGAGCATACCACACCTTACCTCAACTCTGTCAACACCCCCCATTAGTTTCTTGCAGCCGACCTGCTTAAGCGCGGACGCCTCCACGCCTGGAAATGCCAAAGGCAAGAAGCGGCCCGGGTAACAAGATTGCCACCCCGAGGGCGGAGTCCGAAAGGGCTTCGCCCTTTTTTTATTGAGGCAAACCCCGACCCCGTTTTCCTCAAACTCCTTTCCCCGAGCCCTAGTCCGCCAGCGGCGGCGTCTGCATCGCACTCGCACAACATGGCTAAATGTTGCATAAAAACAACAGTTCGAATCCTAACTGGCCAGCTTTTCCCTCAACACCTTTAGAATTTATTACATCCTCTTTGTTGTATTCAAGCAACGTAGTCAGCGCATCCTGGTCATCATAGTCCTTGTATTTCCACCACAACAGCACTGCATCAAACCCTGTAATACCCTGAAGCTGCCGTGGAATGCCTAGTTGCTGCTCCACTGCCTTAAAACCACCCTTCAGGTTGCACCGCCAGCAGTCATGCATCAGGTCGTGGTGGTGAAAAACATCGGCTAGGTCTATCCCCAGCGAGCTGTGAATAAAGGGCAGGTCAAAACGGCTGCCGTTATAGGTGTAGATGGCACTCACGCCATCTACACCTTTGAGAAGGTTGTCCACAGTACCTCTCTGCCTACCAGTTGCACTAGCCTGCTCTCACTGCCATTGACCAGATAGATGCCAATAACGGTTATATCTGCATAATGGCAGGATAGGCCGGTGGTCTCGATATCTAGATAAGCATCAATTATTGTGTGCTCGGAGCGAATCATCTAGGTTTTTTCCTTGAAATCCTTGGACTTTTAATCCCTAGCGTCTTACGCAGCGTTTCGAATTCATTGGCAAATTTATTGGCAAATTCACGCATTTCGTCAAGCATCTCAACGAAGGTCCTTATGGCCCGTTCGTCTTTTTCCACCTGTTCAGAACCAATGTCGTAGCCAATGTTTAATTCGTCATGCTCTTCTCGCTCTATGAAGAGTTTCTTTTTCCCGAGTGTCCGTTTAATTTCGTTGGCCTTTCTCTTGGCATTTTCTATCTCTTCTTTAGGAGGACGAGGCCACCAAAATCCGACACAAATTCCCTGAGAGTCAGCTTCCAAACCGAAGTATACATACAGATGTGGGTCTTTGTCTGGGTCTTCTACTTTTGTCCATCCCTTATCTTTGAAAGGGAAGTCAGAATAGCGTTTTGTCGAATCTCTGGTATCGCTCAGCTTAAAAGTGACAGGCGGTTTATCTCTCATAACCCTAATGCCTTTAGCTTCGGCATTTACAATTACTTTTTTCATGGTAGTACTTATTTCGGAGCAAAGCTCCTCCACCTCGTCCAATGCCTTAATTACATTATTGCCGAACCATTTCTCTTCGAATCCGGTGGGACCTTTTATGTTCATATGCCTAGCCTCCAGTAACTTAATTGTTGCATCTAGTAGCTTCAGTGATGTATTTTCTATGCCATTTTTCCCTTGCAAGTCTTTTCTTATCTCCCTCAGCCATTGCCAGACCTGTGTCCAACTCCTCCAATGGACACGGACCTTGGCATCTTGTAACTTCTTTTCCAATTTTTTTTCAGTATCACGAGCGACTGGGCTTTGGTCATCCCTGGTCAAGAGAAAATAAGCAAACTTCCTGCCCGTCTGTGTCGCTTCCTTATACCCTTCTATGAACTGCGGTTTTAACTGTTCATCCTTGTCCGGGTCGCTATCTGTCTTAGCCTCAATAAGGATTAGATTAGCAGGAGTCGTAATACATACGTCTGGACGTTTTTCATCAATGCGTTTCCACAAGGTGATTTTAGCCGATTCTACGGCCTTAAAGTTCGACTTTTCTATTTCGGCAAACACTACGTCTTTTTCACTTGGTGGCCGCGTGTCTTTTGCTAGTTTCTTGAGGAACGGCAAAAGCACGATATCTCTTGGAAGCATCGCGAGTGCCCCAAATACCCGCGAAGTAAGCTGGTTCTCATTTACGTCGTACTTGTAACGTGTCTCAGCCTCGTAAATGAATGCTTCTTTTTCTTCCATCTTGTGTCACCTTCTATATGTCTCTGATCGTTCTAAAGCTTGCTCTTGCCTAGACAACTCTTTTCGCATTTCTTTCTTCCTTACTGCTACTAGTATTGGGATTTATCGTTGTCCTACCGCACTTTGAGCATCTATATCTGGGTACCCATTTCCCTCTACCCTTCATTATCCAACCAGCTTTATGCATATATCTATGCCCACAATCAGGACAAACAACTTTTAATTTCTTTTCCATTATCCGACAACTAATACACTTTTTAAGAGTCAGTTTCCCCACCTTGTAATCTCGATTCATTAAGCCAAGCTTTCTGATCTTTCTGAGTTTCTAATAATTCATATTTACTTACCATAATTCCTTCATAATGTTGTTCATCCAGACAAAACTTTCCCCAATCATAAGCATACCAATGATCATCGCTATGTTTCACTAAAAGCCAGCAATGATCGCATTCGAAAAAAGTTTCATTTTCCACTGAAAGATTGCCCCACATAATTTGATATTCATACCCTCTAGCCTCACACTGCCCAATCATATCAAGTGTTGCATCAACACAATTATATTCATATATTCCTTTTGGTTCGCCGACTTCAAAATGATAACCTTGATAAGCTGAACAACCGCAAAAAATTAAAACTGCCACGATTAGTATAAAGAGAAACTTCATAAAATTTTTTATTCGCATTACTTGTCCTCCTTCCCTTCTATTACTACTACCTTCATCGACATACCTGGCCAACCAAGCCCAATGCCTAGAATATTCTCCTAAATCTCACCTTACTACCCACCCAGTGCAGATACTTTTGCGATTGCTTATCCTGCGATTGCCAGAGCCCCATAGGTATCCACGAGTGGGAAAAACAGCCAATATACTCCACTGAAAAGTAGCGCTCCGAGTACTATGCCTCCTGTTACAGCTGAGGCAATCGCTGTCCCTCTTTTGTCGGGCTCACTCTGGGTTGCTGTTACAATGCCGGAGTAAATAGCCAAGACTGAAAACGCGATTGACGCGAACCAAAGACACTCTGGGAGCCAATACATGATGTCACCCAACAAACCAGCGACCAGGTGCAACACAAAAGTAATCACTGCAACTATCGTATAGCCTATGTGGTATTTCATCTTCTACCTCCTGTCAATTGCCAGTCAACAACTAGAATACCACATCAAATGCAAGCCTAGAAATGCCAGCAATGCAAGAAATGGTACTGGAATAACGAAAACGGGAGGGGGCGCTGAGCCCCTTCCCACCCCTTCTATTTAAGGCTGCCTGGTAAAGGTCGTGAGTTCAATTTCGTTCTGGTTCTTCACAAATATCCCTTACTTTCTCAATCCCAAGAAATCCAGGTCGTATCTCTCAATCAGTCCTTCATCGGCGAAGCTGAAGTACCGGCTTACTCTCGCTCTATATCCGCTTCAAGCGCTGGGTGAAATCCTGATATTCGCTCGCTCTTAGCAGTTGCAAGAACAAATCATACCTTTTGAAAAAGGGATTTAACCCTTTCATGGCTGGCCGAGTTAACAATCTGGCAAAATGTGCATTGGGGAACGTGATAGGCAGAGGCGCCATCCTCCTGAAAGTCTATTCTTCCTCAAGGTCTTGATAGCTGCTGAATTGTGTCAGCGCAGATTCGAGGTTATCAGCGATTTCCCGAGCAAGGATTTCCGGGGCAGGTAGGTTAGCTGTTCCACATAGTCGCCATAGCTTACACCGTCATCGCGGAGCACATGGCAATACTTCCATACTTTTTGGACGATGGCTGATGATTCATTTGTCATATCAACACTATCCTTTAAAATATAGTCGAGACAATGAGCATTTGACAAAAGTAAAGGTGTATGATACCTTATTAACAAGCGGGTAAAGCCTGCAGTGTGTCTTGGGTGCTTCCTTCCATCGGTTGGCTATGAGCCCAGGAAAAAGGAGGGGCATTGTAGGGTCCGCTCTTTTATTATCTTCTTACCGTAAATATTCGGTCTCATAGCTAATTTTATCTTTGAACATATCATACCATTTTACATCATCACGTTCGTATTTCCGAAAGATTCCCCAACAAAATAGGTCTGCAGCCTGCAACTCGGCGCTTTCTACGGAGATAAGATGATAAATATCAAATGCTGTATTAAGAGGGAGTAATGCCTCGACTTGGTTGAAGAGGTATTGATTGAAATCCTTGGTTTCCTTCTTATTTTTGGATCTATCAACTACCATCACAACATTTCTTTCCACAGTTGAAAGCGGTAGTTTTTCCAGCAAGAAGCGGGAAAGGAAATTGTAAAGTTTCTTTTTACCGATTTTTGTCTTAAGGTTTGCTTCTACTCGGCTTTTGTTAAGAGCCAGGGTATAGATAGACCAGTCATCGCTCTTGATATTTCTGAGAAAATATTTCTTGATTTTCAATGTGGTATTTGTTCCCTTAAGTTCTTCAATACACCTTGACTTGCTCTTACTTCGATTCAGTTTATTCTTCAGTGTACGCCTTACGGCCTTGCCAAACTCTCTCCGTGCGGTGTTAGAGTGACAAACCAAAAGCGTGATGACGAACTTCTTAGTAGTCTTCTTCTTACTGTAATCAAATCCGAGGTCACCCGATTCGTCAAGGTATATGAACATTTAACTCTTACCCGTGACGTTTTGTTACTCTTCTTTCCAAACGTTGCTCTCCCTCAAGAATGCTTCAACCCACCTCGAGCCTACCATAAAGCTCCAAACTATCCTCAACCCTAGCATATCCTCTACCTACTCATCCGGGAGAGGAATCCCCAACCACCACCAGCCCGAAAATTATCGCGAGAAGCGAAGCGAAGCATATAAAGCGAAGCGTTTTCACAACATTGCACAGTATACCACAGGCCCCCTAATGACCACGCCAGTCATCAACATCAGGATGACGCAAAGCGTAAACGAAGATTGCCACCAGGATAATCAGGCATAGGATAATATCAGGTCTCACTCCCCACATCATACCACCAAGATTATTCATTGCCGAAACTCTCCCCCTTTGCCCAGCGAGTAGCTCGGCCATGTGGGTTTGGAGGAAGCAAAGCGACCGTAGGATCTCGCTCAGGGCAAGCTCAGCGCGGCAGTTCCAGGATAAATCCCCTCTCCCTTAATGGGAGAGCCGTGCAAAACCTTATGTAAAGGGTAGGGTGCTGACGGCAGTGGGTCAGTTTGAAATATTTCATTAG